>CETH01070516.1_pt1 | contig 57326 bp, 42 predicted proteins | sample 361461 | NCBI WGS metagenome assembly CETH01 (sample SAMEA2622695, study PRJEB7988) | marine metagenome | isolation source: saline water (ENVO:00002010), including | reverse complement strand
GTTTGTGATATTGTCCTAAATCTTAAAAAAATTAGATTTGAATTAAGTGATGAAGAAGCTACCTCTGAGCTTATTAGTTTTGATATTGAAGGGCCTTGTTCATTGTTGGCATCAGAGTTAAATAAACATCTTAGTGATTTTAAAGTTTTAAATAAAAAATCTCATATAGCAACAATGAATTCAAAGAAAAAAATCAATTTTGAAATTAGAGTTTCTAGAGGAAAAGGATATTCATCTGCAGATAAGAATAAACGTTCAGATGATACGGTTAATACTATTCCTGTGGATGCAATATATAATCCGATAGTTAATGTTGCTTGGGATGTTCAAACTCTCCCAGCTTCAACAGAAGGTCATGAAAAATTAACACTTAAAGTTGAATCTGATGGTTCAACATCTCCTAAGGATGCATTAAATCATGCTGCTAAAATAATGGCGCAGCATTTAACTTTTTTCTTGTTTGATGATTCTTCTAATATTAGAGCTGTTAATGATGAGGCTTTAAATGAAGCTCTTGAAATCAAGGGTATTTTATCAAAATCAATTGATGAGATGGAACTTTCTGTTAGGAGTCATAATTGTTTGCAAGCAGCTGGAATTTATACAATTGGAGAGTTAGTATCAAAAGAAGAATCAGAAATGCTTAAGTTTAAGAATTTTGGAAGAAAATCTTTAACTGAATTAACTGAAAAACTAACAGCTTTAGAACTTAGATTTGGAATGGATATATCTCCATATATAGAGGAATAGTATTATGAGACATCTTAAAAGAGGTAGAAAATTAAATAGAACAGCAAGTCATAGATCAGCTTTATTAAGTAATTTAGCATCTGCATTTATTATGCATAAACAAATTACAACGACACAACCTAAAGCTAAAGAGTTAAGAAGCTTTGCTGAAAGATTAATAACATATGCTAAAAAAGATTCTTTGCATGGAAGAAGATTAATATTAAAAAATATTAAAGGTAAGTTAAATAAAAAAATAGCTAATATTTTAATTCATGAATTAGCTCCAAATTATAAAGATAGAAATGGTGGCTATACTAGAATTATAAAATTAGATAATAGAAAAAATGATAATGCTCCAATGTGTATTATTGAATTTGTTGATTTAAAACTAAATGAAGATGATAATAAGGAGCAAGATACTGATACAAAAATTATTGAGTAGTAAAAATGAGAAAATTACAAAATCTCAATTATGAAAAAAAAACAACAATAAGGGCGATGACTTTCATTGCCTTTTTTATTTTATTTACATTTAATTTAATTTTTTGTGAAAATCAATTACTTTCAAAAATAAATAATAATTGTATATGGATTAAACATGATTCTATTATTGATTCATCAAAAGTTGATAGTTTAATTAGCTTTATTAATAAAAATAAGATTAATAAGGTTTTTTTAGAAACTTTTACAAATGGAGAATTTAAATATAATCCATCTAATTCAATTAAAGAGGATTCTATTTTAAATGAATTAAAATATTTATCTTCTAATATTAAAAATGATAATGTCAAGTTGTATGCATGGATTGATGCGTATAAAATTTGGGATAAGAATTTTTATCCAATTAATCCTGAACATTTTTATTATCAATGCCCTGACTGTTTAGAAGCTGATTTAAATAGTCGTTCTGATAAATTGATTAAACTTGATAAAGTGCAATCTTTAGAATGGGAAGGGATTTTTTTATCACCAATTCATCCTGAATCTAATAAGTATATTTTAAACACTTTAAATTCTATAAAGGCTTTATATATTTATGATGGAGTAGTAATAGATTATATAAGATATCAAAATTATTATTATGGCTATAATCCTTTAGGACTAGAAATTTTTGAAAATAAATATAATTTTAATCCTTTAGATTTAAATAGAGGTATAATTTCAAAGCGTTTTGGATATAATGATTCTGAAGTAGATTCATTAAATTTACTTTGGGATAATTACAGAAGAGATGCGATTACTGATTTATTATATCAATTTAAAAATCAGGTTAATCAAGATTCTGTGAGTTTTGAAATAATTACAGCTGTTAAATCTTCTCCTTTTGATTCTATTAATAAATGGTATCAAGATTGGCCAAGATGGATTAATGAAAATTTAGTTGATTATGTTATTATAAAAAATAATGCACTAAAATTTTATGATTTTAATTATAATAATTCAATAATTAAAAAAATATATGCTGAATATGATTATTTAGAAAAAATTATTATTGGTATGAATCTTTATGAAATAAATCCAATAAATATTGGTAATAAGATTTTATATCTTAGGCTGAATGGTTTTGATAATATTAGCCTTTATTTATATAATGAGTATAAAAATATAGTTAATTGGTATTCTCCAATATATAAAGCAATAAATTTCAACTTAAGCAATGACTAGAAAAATAAAATCACCAATAGGTAAACAACTTACATGTAAGGGTTGGCATCAAGAAGCTGCATTCAGAATGTTACAGAATAATTTAGATCCTGATGTTGCTGAAGATCCAGAAAATTTGATTGTTTATGGGGGGCTAGGAAAAGCAGCACGAGATTGGGGTTCATATGAAAAAATAATTTCTGCTTTAAAAAAATTAGAAAATGATGAAACTTTATTAATTCAGTCAGGCAAACCTGTAGCAATTTTTAAAACTCATAAATATTCTCCTAGAGTATTAATCTCTAATTCTATGCTTGTTCCTAATTGGGCAAATTGGAAATATTTTAGAGAATTAGATAAAAAAGGTTTAATGATGTATGGCCAAATGACAGCAGGAAGTTGGATTTATATAGGTACTCAAGGAATCTTGCAAGGTACTTATGAAACCTTAGCTGAGATTGGAAGAAGATATTTTAATGATTCTTTAGAAGGAACAATTACATTAACTGCAGGCTTAGGAGGAATGGGTGGAGCACAACCTTTAGCTGTTACTATGAATGGTGGTGTTAATATAACTGTTGAAATTGATGAAGATAAAATTGATAGAAGAATTGCAACAAAATATTTAGATAAAAAATGCTTTAATTTTGATACAGCTATTAATTTAGCTATAGATGCAAAAAAAAATAAAGAGGCTTTATCTATAGGTTTATTAGGTAATGCTGCAGATGTTTTTAATAAGTTTTGTAAATCTGATATTATCCCAGATATTGTTACAGATCAAACTTCAGCTCATGATGAATTAAATGGATATTATCCTAATAATATTTCATATGAAGATGCAATTAAACTTAGAAACATGGATCCTGAAAAATATATTAAAGAATCTTATCGTACTATAGGAGAACATTGTCAAGCAATGTTAGAACTTAGAAAAAAAGGTTCTATAGTGTTTGATTATGGTAATAATATTAGAGGACAGGCTAAAGATAATTCTGGAATTGATAATGCATTTGATTTTCCAGGTTTTGTACCTGAATATATACGACCACTTTTTTGTGAGGGAAAAGGTCCTTTTAGATGGGTCGCATTATCAGGTAATCCTAATGATATTTATAAAACTGATAAAAAGGTGTTAGAATTATTTCCTAATAATAAGTCTTTAAGGAGATGGATTACTTTAGCTCAGGATAAAATTAAATTTCAAGGATTACCTTCACGTATTTGCTGGCTAGGATATAGAGAAAGAAATATTTTTGCAGAAGAAATAAATAAAATGGTTAGAAATGGTGAATTAGATGCTCCTATAGTTATTGGAAGAGATCATTTAGATTGTGGTTCTGTTGCATCTCCAAATAGAGAAACAGAAAATATGAAAGATGGTTCAGATGCAGTTGCTGATTGGCCTATATTAAATGCTTTATTAAGTACAGCTGGAGGATCAAGTTGGACCTCTTTACATCATGGAGGTGGAGTTGGAATGGGCTTATCAATACATTCAGGAGTTGTTATTGTTGCTGATGGTAGTCTTGAAATGGATGAAAGATTAAATAGAGTCTTGACAAATGATCCAGGATTAGGTGTTGCAAGGCATGTAGATGCAGGCTATAGTAAAGCTAAACAAGTTGCTCAAGAAAAAAAACTAAAAATACCTACCTAAATTGAAAACAAAAATTACTAATATATCTAAGATTTATAGTTGGAATACTGAATTAGATATCTTAGATATAAAATCTAATCAAGAAGTATTAATTGAAAATAATAAAATTGTTAAAATTACATCTAAAGTGATTGATGATGTAGATAATACAATTGATGCAGAACAATCTATCCTTACACCAGGATTTATAGATTCCCATACTCATCCTATATTTATTGGAAATAGAGCAGATGAGTTTAAAATGAGATTAGAAGGTAAAAGTTATCAGGATATTAAACAAGAAGGTGGGGGAATTTTATCTTCAATTAGAGCTCTTAGGAAAGCCTCTTTTGAGCAGTTGTATTTATCCTCACTTGAAAATATAAATCCATTTATTAAATATGGGACAACAACTTTAGAAGCAAAATCAGGTTATGGCTTATCATTAAATGATGAAATAAAATCGTTAAAAGTTATAAGAAAAATAAATGATGATTTAGATATTGATATTATTCCTACATTTTTAGGAGCACATGCTGTTCCTAATGAATATTCTGCAGATAAATATGTTGATATTATATGTAATGAAATGATTCCTCAGATAGCAGAAGAAAAATTAGCTATATTTTGTGATGTTTTTTGTGAAGAAGGTTATTTTAATATTCAACAAAGTAGAAAAATATTAAATACTGCAAAATCATATAGCTTAGTTCCAAGATTACATTCTGATGAATTTAAATATTTTGGAGCATCAGAATTAGCAAGTGAAGTAGGAGCAGCTTCTTCAGATCATCTTATGATGATTAATAATAATGGTATTAAAGCATTATCAAAATCAAATACAGTAGCTACATTATTACCAGGAACAACATTTTTTTTAAATAAAAAAACATATGCTAATGGTCGAAAACTTATAGATAATCAATGCCAGGTAGCATTAGCATCCGATTTTAATCCAGGGACATGTACTATTAGATCTCTATCTAATATTATGTTATTAGCTGTACAGAATTGTGGACTTACATTAGATGAAGCATTTTTAGGTGTCACCTATAATGCAGCAAAATCTTTATTGAAATCAGATGAAATAGGCTTAATAGAAGAAGGTTATAATGCTGATATTGTTTTATGGAATACAAAATCTTTAAATGAAATTATTTATTGGTATGATTCAGAATATACTAAAATTAATAAAATTATTAAAAATGGTAATCTTATTTAGTATAATATTATCCAGATAATTATTATAAAAATAATATACATTCCTTTTTTTGAGCGTAAAAAAGGAATGATTTTATTATCTACAAAAACAACCCACCAATTATATAGTTTCTCTAACATTTTATTCTATTATAATATTAACAATATTTAGTATATCTAGTATATTGTATTCTTGATCATTATTAATATCAAAGCAAAGTGTGCATTCATTATTAAATAAAATACAATTAACTAGTTCAACAATATCTAGTACATTTGTATTACCATCATTATTTAAGTCTCCTGAATTATTACAGGATTCATTAATAAATGGATTTGCTCCAATATCTGAAATACTACCATCATAATCAAGATTTTGTTGAGGATTACCGGAATTTATACAAGGTGATGTTTCTAATAAATTAAAATTAAATTGTTCAACATTTATAAATTGTGGGTCTTGATATATAATGCCTGCTCCTGGTGATAACTCCAACGGAGTCCATATATTCCCTCAGCCAGGACAATTTTCCATACAATCAGCTTCTAAATTATCCCATAATAAAGAATATGATGTTTCAAGCGTTGTATCATCACCATAAACCCCTATTCCATATGTTAAATTATTTGCAAAAATAGAATTAGTTACAAAGACTTCAGAAACATCAAATAATTTTAGTCCAAAATTAGTATTTATAAGATTACAGTTAATAATATTTCCCACAGCTAATCCTCCAAAACTAAGTCCATAATATGATCCATTTGTAATAGTACAATATTCTATATGTAATGAACTAGGATATTCGACATCTCCATATATCCATATTCCATTTCCTTCTTGTAAGTCAATTGTAGCACCTTGACAATTAATATAAATATCACCTTCATATATCCCTAATCCTCCTGTATATATGGTGTTTGGATCTAGTAGTAAATACTTATCATAATTTTCATAGCTTACTGCATTATTAAATGCTTCTTGTAATGTCATAGTATATGAAATAGAAAGAAATATTAATATTTTTATGATTTTATTAAACATACTTTAATTTATAATGTTCTTCTGTAATATTCAAAGGGAGAATTACTGTGATACCAATCGTTGAATATTTTTATTATTTCAGATTTTTTAAATTTTTTTGATAGCCCTTGTTTAACATGTCCTGAAACAAATTTATAATTTTGTTTTTTTGCCCAATTAATATAAATTCTTTTTAGAGTTTTACTATATCCACCAACTTTTCTATATTTTTTTTTCATAATGTATGCATAGGTATATAAGGTATTATTTTTACCTAAGTTAGTATCATATCTAGCCCATGCTTCAGATTTAAAATTTTCAATTGGAATACCAATAATATAACCTATTACTTTTCCTTTATATCTTGCAAAAAAAGGTAATGTTTTTTTATTAAAATATTTATGAATATTCTTTTCATTTAAAAGGAAGTTATTATCAAAACTATCTGCTAAATCTTTAGAAATATTAAATACTTCTTCTAAATCTTTACTACCTATTTGTAAAACTAATTCAACTTTAAAATTGAATGCAGATGAAGCTATTGTTTTTACTTCTGATTCTTCAGTAATATTTAATGTTAATTGTTGCATGAACAGTCGTAAATTTAAATATAGATTAGTCTTTGAATCAAACTTAATAAAACTTTATTATGGATACATTTAATAATCAGCTACTAAAAGCTTGCATAGAAAAAAATAATAGATTATGTCTAGGATTAGATTTAGATAATAGAAAATTAAAAAATGATACTTTATCTTATTTTAAAGGATTTATTAAAGATATTATAGATACAACTATTGATTTATGTCCTGTTTATAAAATTAATTTTGCTTTTTATGAGAGATTAGGTAAAAAAGGTTATCAGATTTTAGATGAGATTACTCAACATATTAATGGAAGAGCGATTACTATAGCAGATGCTAAAAGAGGTGATATTGGAAATTCATCTAAATACTATGCTGAAGCAATATTTAATACATTAAATTATGATTCAATAACTGTTTCTCCATATATGGGATATGATTCTATTCAACCTTTTTGTAAATATAATAAAGGTGTTTTTATATTATGCTTAACATCAAATTTAGGCTCTCAAAATTTTCAAAATAAAATTATTGATAAACAAAAATTATATTTACATGTAGCTAAATTAGCTTTTGATATGAATAAAAATAATAATATAGGTTTAGTAGTTGGAGCAACTAAGAATAATCAAATGGAAGATATTAGAGAAAAAACTAAGAGTCTTCCTTGGTTAATTCCAGGAGTAGGTTTTCAAGGTGGTTCTTTGAAAGATTCTCTTGAAATAGGTTCAAAATACGATTCTTTACCTATTATAAATGTATCTAGAGGTATTATTTATGCAGGTGAAGGTTCTTTAGATGATATTAGAATAGCAACTGAAGATTACACTGAAAAAATAAGGGATATATTATGAGTATGAAACAAAGTGAAGTCCTAAATCTTTTAGAATGGTCTGGTGCTATATTAAAAGGCCATTTTAAATTGACTTCAGGAAAACATAGTGATCAATATATTGAAAAATTTAGATTGTTAGAAAACCCTATTGCTCTTGATCAGATATGTTCTAGTATGGCAGATTTATATAAAGATAAAAATATTGATTTAGTTGTTAGTGCAGCTGTTGGAGGTATTTTATTGGCAGGTGGTGTAGGACGATATTTGAATGTTAAGCATATTTTTAGTGAAAGGGTTGAAGGGAAAATGCTTTTTAAACGAGGATTTAATATAGACCCGGGTCAGAAAGTTATTATTGTTGAAGATATTGTTACTACAGGGGGTTCTATTAATGAGATTATTGAATTAGTAGAGCAATATAATGCTGAAATTCTTGGTATTGTTAGTATTGTTGATAGAAATGATAAGTTGAAAATATTTAAATATTCATATGAAACTTTATTGAATTTTCCAGCTCAAAGCTGGGATGAAGATGAATGCCCTGATTGGTTGAAAAAAATTCCTATTAAGAAACCAGGCAGCACAGGAAAAAATGATTAATTTTTTTATTATATTAATTATATATATATGTAATTCTATTATATGTTCTGATACACTTACAAAAAAAGAATTTCCTAAATTAGATTTGCGTAATTTTAATGGTACCATAAATAATTTAGGGATAGGTAGCATAGATAATTTATTACCTGATAGATCAAAAGAAAATGATGTTCTTCTATTAGAACATCAAATTGAAGCAATAAAATTAGCAGCAAAACAATTTATTCCAAAACCTATTTCTAATGATGATGTTATTATGTTATCAACAAATCTTGGATTAATGAAATTTAAATTTTATAATAAAGAATCACCTATCAGTAGTTTGAATTTTAAAAAATTATCTAATAGTAAATTCTATGATAAAACTTTATTTCATTATGTCGTTCCTAAATTTATTATACAAGGTGGTGATATTTTATCAAGAAATCAAAACCCTGATGATGATGGACAGGGAGGACCAGGATGGGTAATTGATTCTGATTATAATCAATTAAAACATTCTAGAGGAACTCTATCAATGGTCAGAATGCCTAATGATGTTAATTCTGCAGGCAGTCAATTTTTTATTTCATTGGATTCAAATAGTGAATTAGATAATAAATATGTTGTCTTTGGTTATTTGATAGATGGAGATCATATTTTATCACGTATAGCAAAGGTTTCATCTGAATATAAACAAGCTAAATTATTATGTAAAACTAATGTTCCTGAGATTGAAAATATTGAAGATTGGGTTAAATTATATGATCCTGTATTAAAGGAAAATATTTATAGTAAGGTTCCAGATAGTGAAGATAAAAATATTTATAAAGAGGCACTACAAAATAAATTAAATAATATTTTTAAGCCAGGTGTACCTGTTATAGTAGATTCTATTAGGATTGTGAAAGAAAATTAAATATTATGTATAAAATTTATATTTCCATATTCATTTTTTTAACCCTTTTATTTCCAAGTATTAATTATGATGAAATTGTAAAATTTGATATTATTCTTGATAGAGAAGATTATAGATCTGGTGAAAATATGACTATTGAATTTGCCTTTGATATTAAAGATAATTATCATATTTATAGTGTAGATACTACAAAAAGTCCATTAGCTGGAGAAACTTATGTAGAATACTATGATTCATTATTATTTCAAAATATAGATGATTTTAGTGAACCTAATCCAATAACAAAATTTGATAAAAATTTTAATAAGAATACTTCATATCATAAAGGGAAATTTTCATTTATACAAAACTTAAAAATGAAAGATTCTATTATCCCAGGATCTTATTTAGTAAAGGGAACTTTATATGCTATTGCTTGTGATCCATCAAAATGTGTACCTATTTATAAAGATTTTCAATTTTCTATAAATTGTGTTGAAGGTGAAGCTAGAAAAGAATTTAAATATATTAATTCTAATTTAGCTTCAGGTATTAAAGAACAAACAGATAAAGGTCTTATACCATTTATTATATTTTCATTAGGAATGGGATTTTTAGCTTTATTAACACCATGTGTTTTTCCTATGATACCCATAACTATTTCATTTTTTACAAAATTAGGCGAAAAACAAGAGAAAGAAGCTAAGACTAGAACCATAACTCCTTTGAAAGCTGCAATAATATATGCTTTAGGAATAATAATTATTTTTACATTGTTAGGATTAATATTAGCTTTAACTCTAGGTGCTTCAGGTGCTCAGCAAATTGCACAAAATCCTTGGATAAATTTATTAATTGGTTTTTTATTTATATTTTTTGCATTTAGCTTATTTGGTTATTATGAATTGCAAGCTCCTCAATTTTTAACTCAATATAGTCAGAAAAGAGAATCTTCAAGTGGATATACAGGCATATTATTTATGTCATTAACATTTACTTTAGCATCTTTTACATGTACAGCTGCTTTAGTAGGGGCTTTATTGGTTGCAGCGAGTCAAGGAGAATATTTTTGGCCTATTGTTGGAATGCTAAGTTTTTCGACAGCTTTCGCTTCGCCCTTTTTCCTTTTAGCATTATTCCCTCAATATTTAGCAAAATTACCTAAAAGTGGGGGTTGGCTAAATTCAGTTAAAGTTATAATGGGTTTTTTAGAGTTAGCTGCTGCATTCAAGTTTATAAGTAATAGTGATTTGGTATGGGAATGGAATATTTTTGATAGAGAAGTAGTACTTTTTATTTGGACTTTAATTATTTTATTAATTGCGATATATTCAATAGGATTTATTTTATTTCCACATGATTCAAAGCCTACAAAAATTAGTTTAAGAAGAAAATTATTATTTATTTTTACACTATTATTTAGTATATATTTATCTACAGGATTATTTTCAAATAAAATTTATGCTGGAAATAGTAAAGTCTTTAAAATTACATCCGGTTTAGTAGAATCTTATTTACCTCCCCCTAAAGCATCATCATTCTGGATTGAAGATTTAGATTTAGCATATATTAAAGCAAAAGAAGTTAATAAGCCCATCTTTTTGGATTTTACAGGTTATACATGTACTAATTGTAGATGGATGGAAATTAATGTTTTTGAAGAAAAGGATGTCGTGCAATTATTTGATCAATTTATTTTGGTAAAATTATATACAGATGGGAGAGAAGAAAAAAATAAAGAATATAGAGAATTAGAAATTAATAGATTTGGTACGGCTGCATTACCTTTTTATGTTATATTATCTCCAGATGATAAAATTATATCAACATTTCCAGGATATTCAACTGATATAGAATCGTTTAAAAACTTTTTAAATAATGCCATAAATACTTTTTATAAAAAATGATTTACATGATATATATAGCTCTATTTTCATCATTTCTTTTTTGTTTATCAGATGAACAAATTGAAAAGATAAAATTAAAAACAGAACAATCTAATTATGCTCCAAATTTTACTTTATCTTCAATTGTAGATAGAGACTTTTCTAAAGTTAAGAATACTTTGAATTCTATTTTTAATTCAATCAATTTGTTTAAAAAAAATAATCAAAAATATCCTGAATCAATAAATAGCTTGATTGATTCTAGTTATATATTAATCGATGATTATATTAATGATAATTGGAATTTTAAAATTCAACCTAATTATTTAGATATAATTGCTATGAATAAAGTTGATAATGTACAGATTAGCTATAATGGTAAAGAAGATGCTTTTTCATTTATTATTCCAAATGAAGATTTAATGTCTATAAAAGAAACAGTTACTTTAGATAGTCTAAAAGGAAAGGTTGTATTAATAAATTTTTGGGCTACATGGTGTGGCCCTTGTAGGATGGAAATTCCAGATTTTAATGAATTATATAAAACCTATAATGATAAAGGATTAGAAATTTTAAGCATTAGTATTTCTGACTCTTATCAGCAATTAATGAAATTTAAAAATGCTTATAATATATTTTATCCTATACTTTATGGTGATCAAAAGACTATGATGAAAATACAAAGAGACTATGGTGGTATTCATTCTATCCCTATGTCATTCTTAATTGATAAAAAAGGGGAGATAATTAGGGTTTATCCTGGAGCAATTATTAAACAGTTTGATCCTAATGTTTATACAGATTTGATTTTACATATTGAAGATGCCTTACTAGATTAATGAAAAGAGATAATAAAGAGTATTTTATATATGGATTAAATAATACAATATCTCTTTTATCCTCTGAAAAATATATAATTAATTCTATTGTAATTATGCGAGATAGTATCGCTTTATCAAATGAAATAATCTCATCATATATTAAAAGCAATGAATCTATTATTACAGTATTAAATAAAAAAGAATTCTTATCTAAATATGATTATAAACATACACAAGGAATTATAGCTTTCTTCTCAGGAGAATTATTAAAAGATTTTAATAAGATTGAGTTTAAGAATAAAAATATTTGTTATGTTATTATAGATCAAATTAATGATCCTCAAAATTTAGGCCAAATTATTAGGACGTGTGAATGTGCTGGTATTGATGGAATTATATTACCTAAACATGGAAGTGTTCATATAACTAATTCAGTATTACAGGTTAGTCAAGGTGCTTTTAATAATGTTAATTTATTTATGGTGACAAATATCAATGATACTATTAAGAAGTTAAAAAAAGATCATGGATTTTGGATTACTGGTATAGAAAATAGTATTAATAGTCAAAAATGGTATGAAATTGATTATAGTGATAGAATAGGAATTGTTTTTGGAAGTGAGGGTAAAGGGATTCGTAGATTAGTAAAAGAATCTTGTGATTTCTTAGCAACAATACCAATGAAAGGCTCTACAAATTCACTTAATGTATCTGCAACTATTAGTGCTATATTATTTGAAAGACAGAGACAAATTGATTCTAAATGAATGTATTTAATTTTATTGGGTAAACTAATATAGCTGTTATTGATAAAAAAGTTCCAAATGGAAGAGCCCTTTTATTATCATATCCCTTTATTAATGATAGTATACACCAAAATATTAATGCCAAAAGAGCAGATAAAAATATAACTAAAAATATTCTTAAATCTCCAAGCCAATAACCTAGAATTAATACTAGTTGAATATCTCCTAGTCCAAGTCCTTGTCTTTTTGTTAAAGCCCATGTTATCAAAAAAATAGCGGATAAATATCCTGTACCTATTATAAGCCCATCAATATGACTTAAAAAATCTTGAGTTAAGCATAAGCTAATTGTTATAAATATCAATGCTGTTATTGATAATTGAATAGGAATAATAAAATATTTATAATCTATTATAGATATAGCTATTAGTATAGTAGAAATGATTGAAAAATATAATATTTCATTTAGTGTATTTAAATATATAGATGCAATTAACCAAATTATACCAATAACTAATTCAATTATAGGATATGATAAAGAAATTTTATTTTTACAATTTATACATTTCCCTTTTTGAAGACAGAATGATATAATAGGAATATTACGGTATAAAGGAATCTTATTCTGGCATAAAGGGCAAAACGAACGAGGTTTTATAATAGAGATGTTTTTTGGAACTCTATATATTATAACATTAATAAAACTTCCAATTATTAAGCCTAATATAAAATATGGTATATTTATAATATACATATAGTTAGTTAGCTATTGCAGCACCAACTTGGAATATTGGTAAATATGTAACAATAATAACACCTCCAATAACAATACCAACTAGTATGATAAGTAGAGGTTCAATTAATGATGTTAAACGATCGACTGATGCGTTGACTTGTTTTGTATAGAAATCTGATGCTTTTAATGATAAATTATCTATTTCTCCTGTTTCTTCACCTGTTGAAAATAATTGAATCATTATAGGTGGGAATACACCTGTTATTTTTAATGATTCAGATATTGAAACTCCATTTTCAATACTTTTTGTAGCGTTTTTAACCGCTATTTCATATACTCTATTATTGACTACTCTTATAACAAGTTCCATTGCATCCATAACAGATACTCCTGAACTAATTAAAATACCAAAAGTTTTACTAAATTTACTTAATATATTTTGTTTAATAATAGAACCAAATATTGGAACATTTAATAAAATTCTATCTTTAAGTAATCTTCCTGTATCGGTTAAAGTGAAAATCCAAATAGATATTAATCCCAAGAATAGCATCACCATAACATTGAAAAAATTGTTTTGAAACCATACGGACATATTTACAAAAAGAACTGTATAATAAGGTAACTCAGAACCAAGTTGATCATATACATTCTTAAATTTTGGAATAAGGAATGTAAACATTACAGTGATTACAACAAATAAAAATACAATAATAAAAACAGGGTAATACATAGCAGATTTAACTTTTCTTTGAGTGTCTTCAATTTTTTCTAAATAGATTGAGAGTTCTTCAAGAGTTTCAGATAGTTTACCACTAACCTCTCCTGCTTTTACAAGTGAAATATATAAGCTAGAAAACACTCCAGGATGCCTTTCTAATGCATTAGAAAGTAGTAATCCTTTTTTTACATCATCAGCAATTTTCAATAGGACTTTTTTAAACTTTTTATTTTTTTCTTCTGTACTTAAAAAATAAAGCGCTCTTTCAATAGTTAGTCCTGCTGAAAACATTGTTGATAGCTGCCTAGTAAAGAAAACTAGTACATTTAGAGGAACTTTATTCTTCATTTCCTCAATAGACATAGATAATCTATCTAAAAAGGGTTTAATAAAATCAAATGAAGAATCTCTCTCAGTTAATTTGATTACAGCTGTTCCATCTTTTTGGAGTTTTTCTAGTGCTTCATTATAATTTTCAGCTGAAATATTTCCAGTTTCTCTAGAACCTTTTTCAGTTCTAATAATATAACTGAATTCAGCCATTTAGATATCCTCGACTGTAGCTCTTAGCACTTCATCTATTGTCGAAATCCCTGTTTTAACCTTTTCAATTCCAGCATCTCTAAGAGATGTCATTCCATTATTAACAGCTGATTTTTTGATTTCATTTTGACTTGATCCATCATATATAAGTTGTCTGATTTCATTATTAACTTCAAGAATTTCATGTATTGCAGTTCTACCTTTGTAACCTGTTTGATGATTATCAGTTGTTGGTTTTCCTCTGAAAAATTTCATTGAGGATGTATCTTGGGAAGATAAATTTATTCTAGATAATTCTTCAGATGTTGGGGTATATTCTTCTTTCGCATTTTCATCAATTGTTCTTACAAGTCTTTGAGCCATAATTAAATTTAAAGATGAACCTAATAGGAAAGGAGCTATCCCTAAGTCTAACAATCTTGTAATAGTCGAAGGGGCATCATTAGCATGGACAGTACTGAATACTAGGTGACCTGTTAATGAAAATTTTACAGCAATATCTGCTGTTTCTTTATCTCTAATCTCTCCAATTAATAGGACATCAGGATCTTGTCTTAATATTGATCTTAAAGATGCAGAAAAATTAAGGCCAATATCATCATGCATTTGCACTTGATTAATCCCAGGAATTTGATATTCTACAGGGTCTTCAACTGTAGTAATATTTACACTTTCATTCATTATTTCCATTAATGAAGCATAAAGAGTTGTTGATTTACCGCTACCTGTAGGTCCTGATATAATAACCATACCATAAGGTTGATTAATCCATTTTCTAAATATTTTAAGCTTTTTATCTGGGAAACCAAGATTTTGAAGTGTTAGAGTTTTATTTCCACTACCTAATAAACGTAAAACTATTTTTTCTCCATGTACTGTAGGTAATATTGATACCCTTACATCAATATCTCTTTCTTTTGTTTTAATTTTCATTCTTCCATCTTGAGGAAGACGGTGTTCGGCAATATTTAATTTTGATAATATTTTTATTCTTGCAACAATACCATTTAGTGAATTTGATGGAGGAGACATGATTTTCACAAGAACTCCATCAATTCTAATTCTAACATTAACTTCTTCTCTACCTGGTTCAATATGAATATCTGTTGAACCTTCTTTAATAGCTTCCATAAGAATTAAGTTTACTAATTTAACAAAAGGAGCATCTTCTGCAGAGACCTCTTCAGTTCCTAAATCTAATTCATCTGATTCTTCTTCATCACCTCTTACAATACTTATATTTGAAATTGCAGATTCTACCTCATCGCTTTTTTTAATTTTTCCATATAATATATCTAAAGCTTTATCAATATCTGATTTACTTGAAATAAGTATTTCAGGGTTTGAATTTGTTAGTTTTTTTACTGCATCTAATGTTGATATATCTTCAGGGTCTTCCATAACAACAACTATAGAATGTTCTGATTTACTTACAGCTATAATTCTTTTTTCTTTTGCAAAGTCTTCAGAAAGTAAAGCTGTTACTTCTAAATTTGCCTTTAATATCTCTTCTACATCTACAACTCTATGACCCATCTGTTGAGAATAAGCATTAATTAAATCAGTTTCACTAACAAAGCCTAATTTTAGAAGAATTGGACCTAATTTTTCATTAGTAGTTTTTTGTTCAGATAGAGCCCTTTCTAGATTCTCTTGTGTTATTGCTTTATTATAAACAAGTATATCTCCAATTCTTTGAAATTGTGGATTGAAATTTGACATTTGCAATTATCTCCTAAATAATAATTTTATTATGGGTTATCATTTTGCTCTGTTTTGAAAATCTCATATGTTAGAGTACTGCTACTAACTTGTAATGGGTCAAGTAAGAAAATAGTGATTTGAGATGGCCATGTATCATATGATTCAGGGTCATTACCATCTCCAATATTTAATACTTCACTATAGGATGCTGTCCAAACAACACTTCCATTTCCATTTGTATTACCAAAAGCGGGATCATCTGCTAAATCATTTGGACCATTAATTTGTGTACCAAATACATTAGGATCATCTTGAGCTGCATCTGGAATCCAAACACCTCCATTGGCTACACAATCTGTACATGTTTGGAATGGAGATTCATCATCACATATACCATCTCCTGATCCAGATCCTGTACCTCCAATTATATCAAAACTATTACAACAGCCTACAAAACCGTCTAAATCGGTATCTGCTGGATCGCAAGCACTCCAGAATGTTGCTCCTGTTGCTACAGCTTGAAGCGTACCATTATTCACAGGATATTGGTAGTAATCTGTTAGCCCTGATGATATGGTTACCTCTACAGTATCATCAAGATCATTAAGTCCAACATCACCAATAAGTGAAAAATCAACAAATCCAGGAGTCACTGCGGGATCTGAAAGAACACAGTTGTAGCATGGTAATACTAATCCATCACCACCATGACTATCTCTTCCATCAATAATTAATTTTTGACCATCAGCATCATAACATAATGCCTTAATTACAGTATTTTCAAATACACTAGCTGTTCCAAAACGTACAGAGGACCAAGCAATACCAGGGTAACTAATTCCATCTGGACTTTCCATTCCAGTTTCTGCAGCACCTATAATTGATCCAGGATGTTGTACTTCTCTCCATAGTGGAGTCCCTAATATTTCAAGACCATCTCCAGGTGATGGATTATTTAATCCAGGAGTATTAGAACTAAATCCTTCACTATTCCATACGTATACCAAACTATCAACTTCAATCACTTGTCCTGTTTCATCAAGACCTCCCCATTTAACACTATCACCAAAGGTATAGACGCTATCAGCACTCCAAGGATTAGCTATTCCTTCAACCCAAATAAATACATTTGTTGAATCAGCTACAGGATTAGAATAAAAATCCCACAAGCTAACAGATAAAGGAAGCTCATATTGACCACCCCCAATAGGTGATATCTCAACATAACTATAGTTTATTTCACCAAAAGCTGGAGCTCCTGTTACAACTGTTACAGGAACAGATTCAAGCGCTGCAATTCCAAAAGTACTATAAGTGCTTTCATCTATATCACTACAGCTAACTCCTAAGTCTGCAGGATAGAGTTCAGCTCTAATTGGTACAGACCCTGGTTGACCTCCAGAATTAAGCGTTACTGTTGCTTGCCCATTAGATGATTCAGCACATTCTACTAAATAATCTTCATCTTGATCATTTAGATATACCCCAAATGGAGCTGTTTCTAATATTCTAAAATGAACAAGGAAAGGCTCGGTTACAAGGTTATCAGAACCATCTTTGATTTCCATTGTTAATTGTGTTGCTTCAATACCACCACCACCTTGAACTGTGATTTCATTAGGAGTAGGTGGCACTAGCTGTATTGAGGTAGCATCTGTAGATGTTAGATTAATATAAATTGTATCTGCAAGATTATATGATGGAGCTGTTCCAATAATTTGAGTTAAGCCTACATCAGTTTCCATATTAAACGTAGCTACAGCTTGTCCGTTTTCATCTGTGAATTTATATGGCTCAATACTTCCATTTGGTACAAGGTTTCCATCTTCATCTAGTGTTACACTCTCAAATTCAACAAGTGTAAATGCTGGTACTGGATTTTCAGTTGTATCAATAACTGTTGCTGTTATTTGCGTTGTAACAATCTCATTATTATCACCAGTAGGTAACTCATAATACTGTGAAGTTAATGTTAATGAAGCTTGACAATCAGGGCACTCTGGTAAATCCTCAACAAGATTAATTGCTACATCATTTGTTAAAAGAGGATCAGTATAAGGTGCTATTACGTTAATATTAATAACTGTTGGCTCTTCATCATTTAGTGAAATGTTTGGGTAAGTACAAAATACAGTTCTTGCTCCATTAAATATTACTCCTGGAATTTGTTGTGTTGTATCAGCATAAGCAGATAGAGTTCCATATTGTTGATCTTCTGTAGCAATAGAATACTCAACAGGAACATTCGCTAATGAAACACCATCTTCATTAGTAACAATAGTTGTAATAGTATCACAATAAACAACATCTAGAGAATCCATAAGAATTGTTTCAGGAAAAGGATAAGATGTCATAGCTATTGCTGACAATGAAGGAGGAATACTTATAACTACAAGAGTATCTAGTAATGTTTCATCAGTACCATCTCCAAGAATGTTAGCAGGATTTTCAGGATCGGGTATATATGCTCTTATTAAATCTACTGAAGGGAGATCTGCAAAACCTCTATCAGAATAAAAATTACATGCTTTTGGTTCATTATTTAAAGAGTCAAGAGCTGTAGGAGCAGGACAATGACAACCAGTTGTATCTGCTTCTCCACCAGTTCCTCCTATGCATGTTACTCCTGTTGCATGGTATAATTCTCCATTTAGAGCACCTGCTTGAAAACTTCCAAAATCTATACCTTCAAATCCTAAATCAATAAGAGTTTGTTGTTTGATGATATCTTCACCTAATCCATTTCCAATAATTTCATAATGTACTTGAGAACCTGCTATTATTACTCCTGCTGTATCTATGGTTTGATGTTCGAAAGAACCATCTGAAGTTCCATCTGCAGAATAATATTGTAAGATATGAAGTTTATCTCTTAATCCAGAAGGCTCATTAGGATCAGGAAGTGCTATAACATTTGATTCTGAAAGTACTTCAAAAATATTAATATCATATTCAATATTAGGAGCACCTTCAACTAGATATCCCCATGTATAGTTTTCTTGTATATCATCAGTAACATAAACAGAAATACCTGTGTTGATTATTTCTCCTCCACATGTTAATAAGTCCCCTTCAGTTAATGTAAAAAGGACTTTTATTCTTCCGTTTGAACTGGTATAAGCTCTTCCTGAGCTATCTATATTCCATGATTCGCCACTACCATCTTGGGAATTCCCGCTAACACCTGAAATAGAGCCTATAATATCATTGTCATCAGTACAATTACTTGGTGTAAGTTGAAAATAGATAGGAACACCACCGATAGGGAGCCCAAAGTTATTTTGAACATTGACTATAAGGGTATCTTGGTGTACTATATTAACATTATTATCAGTAGTTACAGATTGGATTAAAGCAACATCTAAATCAGCAACTTGTCCAAGATTTATAGCAGATTGATATGCAATGTTAACATCTACTGTATTAGACTGAAGCATTCCTCCAGAAGGGAGGTTGACATTAGCACTAAGAGTTATATCTTCAATTCCTGTTGTAGATTCTGAAAGCGTAATGTTTTGTAATTTATTTTGGGCAACACCATCTTGGCCCGAAACAATACCATTAAATTCAAAAGTTCCATATGAAGAAGAATTTGAAAAGTTAACAGGGATATTACTGATAGGATTTCCAAGTCCATCTCTAACGCTTGCTATTAAATCAATGTCTCCTGCAAGGGCTTGAGTACTATCTGCTTCTTCACCTTCATCTGAAGTTGAAGGAATATCATTGATTATTAATTGTATAGGATCAACTGTAAGTGATAAGGTACTAATTGATGTATAATTAAACGCAATTTGGTTGCCCACTTGTAAAGTTGTCATATCGCTTACAATAATTTCTTCATCTGCCGGGTTATTAATCGATACAGTAATATCTATATCAGAAATTATTGATGCATCATCAGGTTGGATGTTTTGTAGCGTATTTGATGCAACTCCATTAGAGCCTGAGATTACATTGCTATTTGCAAATATTCCATAACTAGATGTATTAGTAAAATTAACAGGAACTCCTTCTAGAGGATTACCGCTAGCATCTTTAACCGTTGCAATTATAACAACACTTCCTCCAGTTCCTTCATTTGTGTCAGAATCTTCATCTGGATTAGTTTCTTCATCAGTTCCTTCATTTGTATTTGTTGCATCTAAAATCAAAGGGTTAGTCTCCATTAATAGATTAACAGCAGCTATATTGTTAATATTTTGAGCAAATAAGTTTCCAGCTACTAAAGTTTTAGTATCACTTGCAATGATACTGTTATCTTGTGGATTAAGTACTTCAACAGTAATTGGGATACTTTCTAGGATTGATAAATTTGGAGTATCTATATTTTGCAATGTATTTGCTGACACTCCATCAGTTTGAGATTCTACATTATTTGTTAGAAATGTACCATGAGATGATGTTGTAGAAAATATAACAGGAACACCCGCAACAGGATTACCATTAGATCCTCGTACAGTTGCTTGCATTGTTATGCTATTTGCTTCTCCACCTAAAGTTAGAGTATTTGTACTTAATGTTAAATCTAATTCATCAATACTGTTTATGTTTTGAGCAAATAAATCTCCAACCATTAATGTTTTAGTATCACTTACAATAGTACTATTATCTTGTGGATTTAATACTTTAACAATAATTGGTATATTTTCCATAATTGAAGTATTAGGAGTATCAATATTTTGGATTGTATTTGAAACTCTTCCATCAATTCCTGACTCTATATTATTTGTTAAAAATGTTCCATATGGTGAAGTAGTTGAAAAACTAACAGGAATACCAGGTATAGGATCTCCATCAGCACCTCTAACAGTAGCTTGCATTGTCATACTATTTGTTGAACCATCTAAGGTTAAAGAATTTGCACTTAAAAGTAAATCAATTGTATCAATACTATTAACATTAAGTGCAAATAAATTTCCAGCATATAATGTAGTTGATACACTTACAATGGTAGAACCATTTTCAGGATTATTAATTTGTGCCGTAATTGGAATAACATTTAAGATATCATAATCATCAGGATCAATATTTTGTAATGTGTTTAATGCTTTTCCATCAGGCCCAGATAGTAAATTATCTTGTGAACCAAATACGTAGTTTGATGTAGTTGAAAAATTAACAGGAATCCCCTCAAGAGGGTTTCCATTTTCATCGCTAACAGTCACTTCCATTGCCATGCTATTTGTTGTTCCATCTAAAACTAAAATTTCAGATTCTAGAGATAAAGTTAGCTGATCAATATCATTGATGTTCTTTGAGAATAAATTTCCTACTTGTAATGTTTCTGTATCTGTTGCAACGGGATTATTGTTTTCAGGATTAAGAACAGAAACTGAAATTTGTATATCTGTCATAATTGAAGGATTTGGAGTATCTATGTTCTGTAGTGTATTTTGAACTATTCCATTACTTCCAGATACAACATTGTTACTTGTAAATACTCCATAGTTAGATTCATTTAAAAAATTAACAGGAACACCTTCAACAGGATTACCGTTTGAATCACTAACTATTGCTTGCAATGTGATACTATTTGATATACCATCTAGAATTAAAGTATTATCATCTGTATTTAATAAGAGGTTAATGGAATTAATATCATTAAAATTATATGAAAATTGATCTCCTACAAATACTGTTTGGTCATCATTGAAAAGAGTTGTTGTATTATCAGATGGGTCAAAAACCTTTGCTGTAATAGTCATAGACTCTAAAATAGATTGATCTGGCGTTACAATATTTTGTAATACGTTTGTAGAAACACCATCATTTCCTGATAAAACTTCTGTATTTGTAAATGTTCCATAGTTGGAGTTATTAATAAAGCTAACAGGGACATTTGGTACAGGATTACCATTAGCATCTCTAACAGTTGCTTTAAATTCAAAATTATTTGTTGATTGTACATTTGCTGAATCACTTTCTAATCCTAGAATAAGTGATTCTGAACCCACAACAATTAAGTCAATTTCATTAATTGAACTAATTGTAAAAGCTATTTGATTTCCTACTTCTAATACCTTCATATCTTCTTGGATGGGTTCACCGTTTTCAGGATTTAATACATATGCCATTACAGGTATAGATTCTATAACAGAAGAGTTGGAAAGATTGCTAAAATTAATTGTATTAGTTACGATCCCATTATTTCCGGATAATAAAATAGAATTATCTCCAAATGTTCCATAGTTGGAACCATTTACAAAAGTGACAGGAATCCCAGAAACAGGGTTTCCAATCGCATCTCTAACAGTTCCTGTTATTGTTACACTAGCACCATCTACGTCTAAAACAAGAGGGCTATTTGACAACACCAAATCTAAAGATTTAATATCATTCATATTTATAGCAAATAAATCTCCTACTTCAAGAGTTTTCATATCTGTTGCTATAATGCTATTATCGTCAGGATTTATAATAGATACTGTTATAGGAATTTGCTGCATAATTGAATAATTCTCAATATTTGCTGTTATATTTTGCAATTCATTAGAAACAGTACCATTAGTACCTGATAATATGTCATTATCTGCAAAAATTCCATAGCTAGAATTATTTGCAAAATTAACAGGTATTCCTTCAATAGGGCTTCCATTCACATCCTTTACAGATACTTGCATTGATATACTGTTTGTTGTTCCATCTAGAATGAGTACATCCATTTCTAATGATAAATCTAATGAATGAATATTGTTTTTTTCTATTGCGAATAGATCTCCAACCTTTAAAGTTTCAGTATCTTGTGCAACTATACTTTGATTTTCAGAGTTGGTTACATAAACAGTAATAGGTATATTCTCCAGAATTGATTCATTAGGTGTATCTATATTTTGGAATATATTAGCAGCTATTCCATCTACTCCAGATAAAACAATTGGTAATGCAAATGTACCGTAATTTGATGTCGTTTGGAAAGAAACAGGAATACCTTCTACAGGATTTCCGCTGGGATCTTTAACCATTGCACGCATGGCAACACTATTAGATGTTCCATCTAATACTAAAGTGTTGTCATCAATACCATCTAAGGTTAAATCTATAGAAGCAACATCAGCTCCATAGATTGCAAATAAATCTCCTATTTGCAATGTTTGACTAGATTCAAATAATGCTACTCCTGATTCATTTTCAGGATTTTTTATTTTTGCTGTAATAACTACAGGCTCCATTATTGAAGGATCTTCTACTTGTATGTTTTGCAATACATTTGTAGAAATACCGTCTGTTCCTGATAAAATATTATTATTTGGGAATACACCATTAGTAGGAGGTGTAGCTGAAAACTCTACAGGAACACCACTAATCCCATTACCAAGATTATCTCTTATGATAGCTCTCATTGTCACACTATTATTATTTGATCCGTCTTCAAGAATAAGAGGGTTAGTGTCTAAGTATAAATTTAAAGAGCTTATATTTGCAGAATTGATTGCAAATGAATTTCCAATATATACAGTCTCTGTAATTGAGTATAAAGCAACCCCATCATTATTTTCAGAACATGGAATACTTGCTGTGATAGATAATGGTGCAAGTACAGATGGATTTTGGCTTTCAATATCCTGTATAATATGCATCGTTTTACCATCAGCACCTGTGACTTGTTCTCCATTAGGTGTCCCATCAATAAAGTCTGCACTTGGACTTGTTGAAGATAATTCTAATTCAACTATGATTCCTTCAATAATGTTATTTTGAGGGTCTAATACTTTTGTTGTAATTGTTAAGTCTTCATCGCTATCTAAAATATATTCAGTATTAAAACCAATGAATTTTATTTCACCAATATCATCACATAGTTCTTCAGGTGTTTGCGCTCCTTCTGTAATGTCTACTTCAAGATTTGATAAAGATTGTAGTATACTATTTCCTGTTAGATTTTCATTCTCAATTGTTATAGCAAGGATAATAGGCTCTACAAATACGCCCATTTCTAAATCTTCTTGTAAGTCTTGCGTCTGAATAACTTGTATAGTAAATGTAGCTTCTCCAATATTATCTAAATTAGAAGATGTTATTACTGGATCAGCTGAGATATAATTGTAAGCTTCAGGGATTTGAATATTAACTTCTATTCCAGGAACTCCAATGCCATCTTGATCTGTAACTATAACTTTTACTTGTTTATTTTCAGGAGTATCAAGATTAAAAGATAATGTATTGTTAGGATTATTATTGTCCAGTATAGTATCTAAATTAACAACCTTTTTATATACAGATTGTACTTCAATAGTCATTGGATCTGATGAAAATTGTTCTAAGCTTGTATTGTAATAGCATACTACATCAAATGATCCATTAATTCCTTTATCAGCCCATTGGAATAAAGCTGTTCCATCATATCCTGTTGTTGCAACATTGCTCGCAGATGCTGATGTTGGATTCACTAATTGTGGAGAATCAAGTGGATTTCCTGCATAACCACTTATATTTTCACAGTATATACTTGCTCCACTTACAGGCATACTCTCTGATTCTAAGATTTGTCCTGAATCATCTATGGGAAAACTTGTAAGTTCAGCAGTGATTAAGGTATATTCTTGAATAGTTCCATCATTGTAATCAATCCAATCATCATTACATGCAGAAGTATTGCATACAGATTTAGTTAGTGATAAAGTATATGTAAGTGTTTCATCTGTTAAATCTTGTATTATTAAATCTTGATCTTCGCATGAAAGATTGAATATTAGAAATATTCCTGTTAATAAAAGGTATAATTTTAAGTTAAAGCTATTTGCCATAAATAATCTCCTAAACATCTATAGTTTAATTTTAATATTGTCTTTTTTTAGCTCCCATTTCAAGTGTTCCTTCAGCATCTTCATGATAATATTGTTTATCTATTCCAGAATAATTATCTTTAACAATTGTTGGTTTAACTTGAATGATTAAATCTGTTTTTTGTTGTTCTTCTGTTGTATGTGTGAAAATTTTCTTTCCTATCCATGGTATTCTCCAAAGAAGTGGAAATTTGCTTTCAATATCAATTGTATTGGTTGTTACTAAGCCTGCAATCACTATTTGCTCACCATCTCTAACTCTTATAGTTGTAGTTGACTTTCTTTTCTTAGTCCAAGGGTATCCTAAAGCTGTCCAATCTACAATAGAACTTACTTCTGGAGTTATTTCAGTTGTAATATATCCATCTGAATTCACTGTAGGTAAAATTTTCAATCGTATTCCTACAACTTCTTTTAATACTTGCATGTTACCACTTGCTCCACCACTTTGAGCTAAATAGGGAATTTCATCTACCATATCTATTCTAGCTTCATGTCCATTTAAAGTGACTACTTGTGAGTTTGTTAATATATCTGCTTTATTATCTTTTAATAGCATATCAAGGGTCACATCAAAAGCTGTTAATTGTCTTCCAAATGTATTAATAGTTGGATCTATGGTCCAAGGCATGCTCTCAGGAAGAATACCCAGCGCTGTTCCAAGCTGATCTAAAGATAATACAGCATTTCCACTAGCATCAGTTTCTTCAACCATTTCATATCCAGGTAATAAAGTTTGAGTATTCCCATTAGATAAAAGGGCATTATGAGATTCAGCAAAAATAATGGATGTTCTAGCTAGTTTTTCCCAATCAACACCAAATTCTTGTTTGTTACTTAGAGAAACTTCAATTAATCTTGCTTCTAGCATAATTTGAATTGCAGGAACATCAATATCATTAACGATAGCTTCTATTTCATTAATCTTTTTAGGACTAGCACTAACAAGTAGATTATTACCTGTATTATCAATTGTGATTGATTCAGTAATATTTTTTAATAGGGTAGCAACTTGGCTTGCATTTGCATATTCTAAATTAATAATATGTGGTTTTACACCAATATCTGAGTTTAATTTTGATTTATTTGCAACTAGTATTGAATTTCCTATGATTTCATAACTTAAGCCAGATGCCCTTATAATTAAATTGATTGCTTGAGAAATTGGAACTTCATCTAGGTGAATTGTTAATTTCTCTTGAGTGTCAACATTAGGTCCTGTAACTATATTGTAGTCACTCTGTTTTGCAAGGATTGATAAAATAGTTGGAAGATGGGTGTCCTCAGCATGTATGGAAACAATAGGTTCATCTATAAGTGTATTTTCATCTTGTGCAATTAATATGCTTCCCGCAAATATAATAGTAAAAAATATAGTGTATAGTTTTTTGTTATTCATCTAGTTTTTCTCCAATAAAATATATAATTATAGTTAATTAATAAATTTCAAGGATAATATTTTCCTTATCCTTTTTTATATGTACCTTGTTTGATGATATGTCTGATACTATCCCTCCTCCAATCGAATCTCCTATAGCTACTACATATCTTTTTGAGCGGTAAGTACATATTGTTTCAAGACTTCCATCTTTATCTGTTATTATTCCGCTACATTCAATACCTTTCACACCTCTTGCAGATATATCTCCATCTAATACAACTACTCTAGTTAAATCTAATGGATTCTCTTTCGGTTTAAACTTTAAATTCTGCCTTATATTTAAGTTCTCTTCTAAGCTGGAAACCATATTCTGTAATTCTTTATCTGTACCGACTTCTTCATTAATAAACTTATCATAAGCTTTATCAATTTCTGTATGTTTATTAAATTGTCCCCATGTATTCCACAATAGTGCTGATATGCAACACAATACGATCATATTCCATATAAATTTTTCTCTTAAATTCATTATTTTTTTGCTTTTTTCTTATTTAGCGTTATAGTATTAATTGATAAATTTGTTATAATATCATTAACTTCAGAAATATCATCAACAGCTCCTCTAATTTTTTCTACACCATTTCGAATTTGAATTTCTTCAACAGAAATCAACCTATTATTTCCCTCAAGTGCTGTAATAAATTTCCCGAATTGCTCATAATCACATTTAATTTCCATAGAGTAGGGAATATAAGTAGTGACTCCTTTTTTATTTTTACTTCCGGGTTCAATCTGTAGTAACTTAATATCTAGTTTTTCTAAAACATCAGTTAATTCTTTTAAAAATATCATATTAGCTTCTTTGTTTTTAGCATCATTATTATTTATTGCAAGATTACTTTCAAATAGTTGATATACACTGTTTAGTTTTTCAGATAGAATTTGTGCTGTTATGAATTTTTCATTTACAATTTTTTGTTCTTGCTCCAGTTCTTTAATTAATTCGTATTTTTCATCATATAGATATGAATATAGCATTGAATTTGCAAATACAAATAGTATTGCAAATAAAATAAGCACAGTATTTCTATTTAATAAGTCACTTAATCTAAAATTCTTAAAATTCATTATTTTAACCTAGCTTGAATTGTAAATGATAGGACCTCATTACCTTTAGCATTGCTTTTTTCCATCGATTCAAACTTTATATCCTTAAAATCTTTATTGAATTCTTTATTTTCATTGATTCTTATCATGAAATCTTCTACTATATCAAAATCTTTTTGGGTTTTATCTACACTTGATATTGCAGATATTTTTAATCTTTTATGATCATATTCAAAGCCTGTAATAGACATCCTATCTGGTGTGATTTCAGATAATGCGATTAATTTTGGAGCCCAGAACATACGTTTGCTCTCTAACTTATTTAAAGTTTTAATATCTGCTTTAGATAAATTAATCTTCCCTTCTTTTTTTAATTTTTCTGTATCGTTAATGATTTGTTTAATAGTGTTTTTTCTATTCTCAATAATATGATCCATCCTATTATTTATAAATCCAAACCAACCAATATATCCTAAAAACAAAATGCATATTAAAATAAAAACAAACCATCTCTTTCTTTCTTCTTTTTGATGCTCAAGCTGAGCTTTGCTTATAGTTTGGTTTAGATTAATGCGAATTAATTTATTCAAGGTCTAATCCTCTCAAAGCAAGGCCTAATGCTGTAGTATATTGATTAGGGTTTTTTATTTCTATGTCATTACTTATTTTTTGAAAAGGATTAAAAGTTGAAACTTTTACATTAAGTGATGAAGAAATAAAATCATTGATTCCAGGAATTTCTGCAGATCCTCCAGTAACATAAAAATGATTAAAAAATGCCTGATTGTTATTTTTCATATAAAATCTTAATGTCCTTTTTATATCTTCGCATAGTTCACTATAACATGTCCTTTTTTCAACAGATATTCCAAAATTAGTTGTTTGATTTTCTGAACTTGGTTCTTTTGGATTGTCTTCATCATCATTGGAAGCATTATCTTCTGCAAAAACATTTACTCCTTTTTCACTTTTAAGATTTTCAGCAGTTTTATAATCTACTCCTAATTCTCTTATGATTTCATTAGTAAAATAATTTCCAGATGTTTCAATATTCCTTGCAAATAGAGGAAAATTTTGCCCCCAAACTATTAAGGTCGTATTAGAATTTCCAATATTTAAAATAACATCAGCTCCTTCAGGAGTTAATCCATAATTATATTTATACATATTTGCAATAGCGATTGGATCTGTATCAAAAGTGTCGGCTCTAAACCCAGCATTTTTTATCATTTTAGCATGGTCTTTGATTATATTTTTGGTTGTAGATACTAGAAGAAGATTGATTTTATCTATTTCTGTTGTATTAGAACCAAGGTGGTGATAATCAATAATAGCATCTGTTCCATCTAGAGGAATATGTTTTTTTGCCTCTAATTCTAAAGATACTGATAATTCTTCATCTGGCATATCGAGTGTACTGATTTGCCTAACATCTACAAGTGTGCCAGATATAGAAGATGTTATTTTACGTACTTTTCTTGGATTAATACCTAATTTTTTAGATAGATCTTGCACAGATGCTTCTAATTGAGATCTAGATATTTTTTCTAAATCAAATTTATTAATATCTTCAAAAATATGAAGGTTACCGATTTTTTTAACGGATACCTCATCTTTAGTTAAAGATAATTCAACTATCTTTGTGCTGTATTTTCCTATGTCTATTCCTGTACTCATTTTTAATAATAATCTAAAACTAGATAATCCTTTAGTTCGTCTTCTTCACTTTCATCTCCACATGAATTAGATTGAATATTTTCTGGGTATAATGGAGGGAATTTACACTTTAAATTGCAATCAAAATTATAATTTTTATCCATTCCTATATTATTTGTAGGATATGGTCCTGGATTGTTCCTTACAGTATACCCTCTAAATTTTTGCACAATTCCTCCCCATAAAAAGATTGTCCCTCTATCATCTATTGTAAGCCCATTTCCATGGATACCTCTGCCTTGGCCATCTCCAAATGGAGGGTTAGAATATGTGTAGTTTGCTGTGCTCATAGTATTTTGCCAATATTGAACAGCAAAAGATTCGTTAAATGCTATAATGTGAGCATGGATATGTATGTCATCTCCCCAGGTTCCATTTCTAGCACCATTTTCTCTAGTATTAGCAACATATACATTTGCTCCAGAGACAAGTCCTAAAATATTATCAGATCCTCCAGAACATCCATAAGCATCAACAGATTTTGGTTGTGCATTTAAAAGGCTTTTACTATCAATGCCCATGGGAGAATAATCAGCATTGACGATATCATCTGTTAACCATATATTATTCCATAAAGTATCTACCTTAGGAGCTCCCATTGCTGTTCCTTGCGCATGTCTATGGTATGCTGTGTGCTCATCTGTGACAATACTGTATCTTCCTTTATATGTTCCATGTACTCTTACAGGACCGCCCTTAACATAAATTGCTGTTGGTCTATTATAGTAGAATATTTTGTAGCCATTATCTTGATACTCAGGAAGAAGATGTGAGTTTGTTAATTGTGAAGTCCAGTTATTACCAGAAGCATGAATATCTGGAACATCATAATGATGAAAACCGTAAGTGCTTTGAACTATATCATCTAATGTACCATAGAAATTACTACCTGCTGGATTTCCATTGGATATAGTTTGTGCAAAAAAAGTTTCACTTCCGCTACTAGTAATATTTTTAGCATGAAAATTTCTCATTGATTGGATATATTTATCACATTGATATATAGGAATATTGCTAGGACAGCAATCATAATCATCATTTGATGCTCCACAATTTGCTGAGGGTGTATTCATTAATCCTGTATTTGTATTTACACCTATATAAGGTTGTTCAAAACTTCCCATATTTGCATTTTCATTTAAGTACGGAGGCATTAAGAACCACCATTGTTTGACTTTAATGCCGCCACCATTATCTTCAAAAAACTCTATATCCGTCATAATAAGAGTATCTCTATGTGAGTAATTTGGTGTCCATCGCATTTTAGATGTAGCATCAAGTAAAATAAATTGGCTATTTGGACTATTACTTTGTAACGCTTCAATTGTTTCTTTCATTTCATAGTATCCATCAGGAGGCAAACATGTAGTCTTGGTAGTATCTAATCCTGGATCCCCTTTGAATACATCATCTTCATTGCTACAACCACTAGGTAAATCAGGATAGTTAACATTCCCATCTTCATCTTCAACTATATAAACAGTGCTTAGAAATTCAGGGCATGGAGGAACGTAGTTGCTAACAACAAATGTACCATTTGTTTTAACCTCAACATCACAAACGGCCTCGTCGTTAGGCCATAAATCGTTAAATTTATCTGTTGATCCAAAATTTACTTCTCTTCTATTATTGTAGGAAGGAAAATTATTAAATACAAAGGGAGCTCCTCCTGCTTTTTCAGAATCTGTTAAATATAAAAAATCTGATAATGAAGATGATAGTGTAAGTTCAATTTTAGCTGTATCTCTAACAACTAAAGCATTCTCTTCTTTATTAAGTACTTTTTTGAAATTTCGCTCAATCCTCCCTAAGCCAGATGACGATTTTGATATATAAGCTCGCCCTTCAGACCATGCTATTGGATTGAGCTTACCACTTATTTCATTAAATTCTTTAGTTGGGTATGCTGTAAATTCACCCATGTATTCAGGGTCAGGGCTAGGAGAATTTTCTCTATCCAGTTCTTTACTTTTACCATAAAGACCATTGACATCTAAAGCTTTCTTAACAGGCTTATCTTCAAATTCATTTCCTTGGAATTGGCCACTATATAGATAGCAATGTGAAGCATGTGCTATCCCCGACTGAGCATTTAATTTTGCTTTATATTTTGCAATTTTATAATTGATTTTCCAGTCTCTTGAATAAACTTGTTGGTAATATGAATAAACAACAGCTGTTCCTGCCATAGAGAAAATCATAGCAATTGGTAAAGCCATTCCTGTAATAAGTTGTTTTTTAAAAGATTTATTCATGGTTAAATATTAGTATTTTTACCTGCTCCACGTACTCTTTGTCTTACAAAACATGAAGGGCAATAAGCTCTTTTTTTATAAGTTCTGTAAGTATAAAATTCATCTGAAATACTATTTTCATCAATTTTATTTTGAATTTGAATTGTAATTTCAATATCATATGTACACTCTTCTAAAGGATTTCTTATTCTATCATCTACTATATTATGAAAAAAAGTAGTTTCAGTATTTCCTGGATCCATTTGCTTAATTTTAAAGTCATGTACAACATACTGTGTATTTAGATTTTGGTCTCCATCTTGAAATTTTTTACCTGGATTAAAGGATCCTTGTGCTGCTAATGCATTCCACTCTCTGTTACTTGCTTCATAATGTCCTTTGCTATTTTTTTTATGATTTCGCAGCATGTATTTATTATATAGCTCACCTGTAATATCAGTATTATTCTCTCTTATTACAACACCGCCCTTATCATTCATTTCAACAGTGATTTTTCTTTGTTTTAATGCTCTTTCATCTCTCCCTTGATTAATATATTTATCATTAAATTTCCATATTGTATATTTAGGAGGATTGACACCCGATCTTGTTATAGTTGAGTCGCTTCTTGAAACAATGGAGGCAATAAAGTCGGCAGCATCATGACAATAAACATCTATTGAGGCTTCCATTGTATCATTGAAATAGCGGGTTTGAGCTGCATTAAAGACAGAAATCATTGCCCCTGTTCCAATAGCTGATATGATAATGGTAATTACCATTTCAATAAATGTAAACCCTTTAATATAATATCTATTGCTTTGCATTAGTTCAATATAACTGCCTGATTAACCTCAAAGGCTAAATTCTTTCTATTCCTATAAGTAAATTCATCATCTTTTTTATCAAAAATATCATCCCATTCAATCCATGTTTTTATATTATAATATTCTTTTTTCTCCCCTAATATTTGATCACATTCGCTTGAGTTCCTAACTACTTGAATATCATGAAAAAGATAGCCGTGTGCTACTGCCTCTTTATTGCCCCCAAATGACATCTCCCTTTCATTTGATGCATCATATAAAACAATTTTATGGCCATTTTCTCCTCTTGGTTGCTTACCTGGAAAAGGAGTTTCTCCATATGCAACCATCATTCTGTAATCTTCCGTATATTGTATTAACGCTTCTACAGCTTTATCCTTTAATTGTTGTGATTTGTAAGTTCTGATTGATTTTTGAATACCAAAAGCAACAGCTGATGATGCAGCAAGAGTAAGGGTTATTGCTAAAATTCCTTCAACATAAGTAAAACCTCTTTGAAATTTGCTGAAAAACATTCTATTAAAATACTCCTTTTTCAAATACTTCTGGGTTTTCAGCTATTTTTGCAGCTTCATTTCTATCAATTAAGCCTTGATGTAGAAGCCTTTGTAAATCTTGATCTAAAGTTTGCATACCATCTTGGCTTCCACCTTGAATTAATGATGGGATTTGATAAATCTTATCTTCCCTTACAAGGTTCCTTACAGCTGAATTTGCAATCATTATTTCACATGCAGCAACCCTTCCATTTTTATTTTTATTTTGGATTAGTTTCTGAGCTATTACAGCTAGTAAGCTTTCAGATAGCATCGAACGAATATGCTCTTTTTGTCCTGCAGGGAAAACATCTATTATACGGTCTATAGTTTTAACAGCGCTTGATGTATGCAGGGTTGATAGAACAAGGTGGCCTGTTTCTGCCGCTGTTAATGCCAACTGTATTGTTTCTAAATCACGCATTTCTCCAACAAGAATCACATCAGGGTCTTCTCTTAATGCAGATCTGATTGCATTTGCAAAGGAATGAGTTGACTGTCCTAATTCTCTTTGATTAATCATTGAATTTTTTGATGAATGAAAATATTCAACAGGATCTTCTATGGTAATGATATGCTTAGGTCTATTCTCATTGATGTGGTCAATCATCGCTGCGAGCGTTGTTGATTTTCCACTTCCAGTAGGCCCTGTTAGAAGAACAAGTCCTTTTTCCTTTAAAGCAAGCTGATTCATTATAGGAGGAATCCCTAATTCATCACATGATTTGATTTCATTTGGAATTGCTCTGAATACTGCAGACAAGCCGTTTATTTGGTTGAAAAAATTGACTCTGAAACGCCCTTTACCATCTAAAGCTACAGAAAAATCAATTTCAAGCCTTTCGTCAAATATATTTTTTTGATTTGCATTTAGAATTTCATTTTTTATGGATTTCATAGTATCCAATTGAAGAATTGGTAATTGAAGTTTTTTCATCTCACCATGAATTCTCACCATTGGGATAGACCCAACGCTAAGATGTAGGTCTGAAGCACCTACATCTAAGGCGTAGGAAAGCATCTCGTTTATAGTAGCGCTATTCATTGTTAATTTATATACCGTTAAATACTGTTTATAAAATTAGCACTCAGGCTCATCTTTTGTACCATATCCAGTGAATCTTCCTGTAACTGCGTCAAAACAAACAGTTTCTCCTTCACCGCCTGGCATGCCTTCTAAGCTTTCAGCCTTCATAAAGCCTTCTACCTCTCCATCAGTATTAACTTCAAGTTTCCAGGTTATATCCCATTTTTCTTTAGTTGATGAAGAAACATTAGCTGCGCCCTCTTCTTCCATCATATCTAAGTCTGTTGGAAAATCTGCATGAGTTGTTTTCCATATTTTACATTCTTCATATAATGTTTTGATTTGCGTATGAGCATCTGAAGCATATGCTTTTTCAACATAGTTGAAATATGTAGGGATTGCAATCGCTGCCAATATTCCAACAATTACAACAACAATTAGAATTTCAACTAGCGTAAATCCCTCTTGAACTTTTCTTTTAAATGTATGTAACATTATGTACTTCTCCTTATTTTTGAAATAGAAAGTTGTCTGCTAATTTAATATAATTTCTATAATTTGCACTATAACTTTTAGAACTAAATGTAACAGGTTGTAAATTGTATAAGTAACACTATTATTATTTGCTAAAATAGTATGTTGATAAAAATATTTTTTGCTGTATTATTTACTGGATTTCTAAATGATATACCTGTTGTTTAGTAATTTGGTAAAGGATTATTAGGGGGGATGTAATTATAATGTATTTATTTTTAATATTTTTTTCTTTTATTTCTTTTGTTTACTCGGAGGCTATATTTTTAAAAAGCAAAGGCCCTTTAAAGAGCGTTTTAGAAGTTAAGGATTTAGAACAAGAAAAAGCATTAGATGCTATTTTTGATGGACAAATTCCTGTTTATAGTACGTTGTATCAAATTAAAGATGGTATGGATATAGCAGTGTCTTATTCATGTGATAGTAACTCTATGCAGATTCTAGATTCATCTATTGAAGATGTTTTGCTTGAATCAGGGTATGACTTAGATCAAAATTCTATTTTCCCAAAAAATAATTTATTTGTATCTGAAGCTCAAATTTTCAGAGGTTTGGTTGTTAAGCAAGTAACATTTATTCCATTTAAATATAATATGCAAACAAAAGAGTTTATAATGTTATCAGATATTCAGATTGATGTTGATGACTTCTCTGTTAATAATCCTATTCAATCTAATGGAAGCCTAAAAATTTCTAGAGCTTTTGAGCCTTTATATGAAAGCTTGATTGTTAATTATGAGAGATCAACTAGAGAAGAGGATTATCAAACTCCTTCAATATTATATATATGTGGTGGTTCATCTATTAATAATAGTTATGTTCAAGATCTGTTTGAATGGAGACATAAAAGAGGTTATATAGTTAATGCAGTTTCGACTGAAGATATAGGAGGCTCAAGTACGGCATCTGTTAAGGCTTATATTCAAACAGCTTATGATAATTGGGAAAATCCACCAGAGATTGTAGGTCTTATTGGTGATACAGGTGGTAATTATGCTATTGGATATTATACAGAGGGGTGGTCCGGATATAGTGGTCCTGGAGATTTTCCATATTGCCAGCTAGATGGTTCAGATTTACTTCCAGAAATTTTTATAGGTAGAATTTCTGTTAATTCTGGTAGTGAATTAACAAATGTATTAAATAAAACATTAGCATATGAAAAGGCAACATATATCAATCAAACTGGTACGGATTGGTATGAAACAGCTTCTCTTGTTGGGGATCCATCCTCATCTGGTAATTCAACTATGATTACAGGAGAGTATATTGAAAATATTTTAAATGTATATGGCTTTGAAGACGTTAATACTAATTTTGGAAATGGTAATTATGATAATTGGCTAGAAAATGAATTAGAAAATGGAAGTTTATACATGAGTTATAGGGGATATTATGGCGCAAGTGGATTTGGGAGTGGTGAAATTAATAGCGCGAATAATGGATATCAAACACCTTTTGCATCATTTATTACATGTGGAACAGGTGACTTTCAATATACTGCTTTAAGTGAAGAGCTATTTAGAGCAGGGAGTGTAAGTAATCCTAAAGGTGCTGTTGCCGCAGTTGGTACTGCTACAACTGGAACTCATACGTTATTTAATAATATTATGTCTATGGGCATTTTTGATGGGATTTTCCCAAAAAAATTAAAAACTGCAGGTGCTGCTGTAGCTAATGGCAGATTATCTTTATACTATACATACCCTTCAAATCCTAGTAATAAAGTCTCAATCTTTTCTCATTGGTTGAATTTGATAGGAGACCCAGGTTTGCATTTATGGACTGATACCCCATTAGGAATAAGCGCAAATTTCGATAATTCTATTAGCTGGGGAACAAATTTTATTGATGTTGAAGTTATTGATGATAACGGTTATGTAGTTGAAGATGCGTTAATTACTCTTTTAAAAGGTAATGATGAGATATTTTTATCAACATTAACAGATTCGCAGGGACGTGCTACAATAATGTTAGACTATGAATCTATTGGAGAGGTATATTTAACTGTAACTAAACAAAATTGTATTCCAGTTGAAGAATCATTCCAGATTACTCAACCAAATCATAATGTGAATTTAAGTGTTTCAGATATTGAGATTTTAGATCAGGATGGTACTGATAATATAGTATTAGGCAATAATGATGGTTATTTAAACCCAGGTGAAATAGTATACTTATCTTTGCCTGTATTAAATTATGGATTTGTTGAGTCAAATGATATAGTTGGAATTTTAACTTCAGACTCTCCTCTAGTTAATGTTATTTATGGAATTAGCTCATATGATGATTTGTCATCGAATTCTATGAGCTACAATAATAGTAGTTACATAATAGAGATTGCTCCAGATGCATTAGATGGTGCTGACTTAGATTTAAAGTTATCAATATCTAGCTCTAATGGATCTTGGGAATCTATGGTTCCTATTGATTTAAAAGGTGGTTTAATAGTTGTTGATCATGTTGAATATAGCAGTGGTTCTGTGTTGATTCCTGGGCAGGAGGCTGATATAATGGTTTACTTTTCAAATGAGGGTTCAATAGATTTGGAGGATGTTTCAATAGAGCTTCTTCCATCAGGCTCTTTAATTGAAGTTATTGAGTCTTATGCTACTTTTGGTAATATCCCTTCAGGCTCTATGATTGGATCTACTAATAATGCTTTAAGTCTTTTTATCAGTGGAAATACTATTAATGGATCAAATTTATCTGTTAATGCTAGAGTGTTGAGTAGTAATGGATATGACCAAAATATTGTTTTTAATATACAGGCAGGAGAGGTATCTGTAGTTGACCCTCTTGGTCCGGATGACTATGGATATTATATATATGATTCTCAAGATTTAGGATATAGTTTGGCCCCTATCTATGATTGGATTGAAATAGATAATGATTTTGGTGGTGATGGAATAAATTTAAATTTATCAGATGGTGGTGATGGAAATAATATTAATAGCAGTCTTGCAGTTATTAATTTACCATTTGATTTCACTTTTTATGGTGTCTCTTATGATAGAATAACAGTTAATACAAATGGTTGGATAGCTTTTGGTGAAAGTAGCTTAGAGTCTTTCAGAAATTATCCTATTCCTGGTGCAGGAGGCCCCTCTCCTATGCTTGCAGTTTTTTGGGATGATTTGAAAACTACAAATGGAGCAGAAGTATATAAGTATATTGGTGATAATTTTGTAATAGTTCAGTGGTCTGGAATGAGAACATACAACAATAATTCAAGTGAAACTTTTCAGGCTATTTTATATGCTGATACTCTAACTCCTACAGGAGATAATGAAATTAAATTACAGTATAAAGATTTTAATAATACTTCAAATGGGAATTTGTCAGGATGGGGTAATACGCATGGAGGATATGCCACAATAGGAATTGAGAATCATCTGTCTACTATAGGATTACAGTATACATTTAATAATGTATATTCAGAAGCAGCTATGCCTTTATCTGATAATTCAGCATTATTTATTACAACGCGTAATCCTGTAGAAACTTTATTAGGTGATGCTAATCAAGATGGTGAAGTAAACGTAATAGATGTAGTTGTGATTGTTAATCATATTTTGGTATTAGAATTGCTTTCTTCTATGGGTGTTTATATGTCTGATATGGATGGGGATAATGTGATAACTATATTAGATGTAATTCAAGTTATTCAAACTGTTCTTAGCGAATAGTGATTCTTTATTAAATTGGATCCCATTTCTTTAACATTATTATTATTAATTTTTATATTAATATTATTTGGATTGATTGAAAATTATTTCCATTTTAAATCCTTAAGTAATATTCCTATTCGAATTCATGTTAATGGAACTCGTGGTAAATCTAGTGTTACCCGTCTGATTGCTGCTGGTTTACGTTATGGTGGTTTGAAAACTTTTGGTAAAACAACTGGTACAACTCCTAGAATTATTGACGATAATGGGAATGATGTAGAAATTTATAGATTGCGTAGTGCATCAATTGGAGAGCAAATTAAATTAATTCGTTATTTTTCTAAAAAAAAGCCTGATGCACTCGTAATAGAATGTATGGCTGTTAACCCTCAATATCAATGGGTTTCAGAACACAGAATTGTAAAATCAACATTAGGCGTAATAACTAATGTTAGACCTGATCACCTTGATGAAATGGGAACCTCTAATTATGAAATAGCGTTATCCTTAAGTAATACTATCCCCTTTGATTCAACTATTATAACAGCTGAAAATAATATGATAAAGCCTATTAAGGATGTAGCTAAGGATAGAAATTCAACATTGATTGTTTCTAGCGCTGATGATATTGATAAGCAATATATTAATGATTTTCCATTTATTGAACATCCTGAAAATATTGCATTGGCATTAAAAGTTTGTACTTCATTAGGTATTAATACAGAAGCAGCTTTAGAAGGAATGAGAAAAACAAAGCCTGATCCTGGTGCATTATTTATTTGGAATATAAAATATGGTAAAAATAAGTGTAAATTTATCAGTGGTTTTGCAGCTAATGATCCCAGTTCTACTATGATGGTTTGGAATTTAATAAAAGATAGATTTTCTGGAAAGAGCTGTATTTTCCTTAACACTAGAAATGATAGAAGATATAGAACTGTTCAGTTGATTAGCTTGGTAATGAAGGATATTAAACCTGATTTATTTATTATTAGAGCAGATAATGTTATGGGTATTTTAGATAAATATGAGCTTAATGAAAATTCCTTTAAGTTGTTTGATATGTTATCAACTCCAGATCAAATTGTAGATGAAATTATTCAGCTTGATAAATACTATGTTCTGGGTATAGGTAATATTGTTGGATGGGGTGAAAATTTTGTTAATAAAATAAAAGGGTACACTTAAATGGAGTCTATGGATTTTTTATTAGGTACCGAATATAATTATACTTATATAGCTATAGGTTTGGGTATGGTTATTAGTTTGTTTTTAACAGAAACTTTGGGTATTATGGCTGGAGGAATTATTGTTCCTGGATATTTTGCCCTATATCTTCATAATCCTGCTAAAATTATATTTACTTTCTTGATTAGTATGTTAGCCTATTTGATTGTTTATCTATTATCAAAAATTATTTTAATCTATGGTAGACGTAGATTGATTCTATCACTTCTTACAGGTTTTTTCTTAGGGTATATATTAAGAATAGTTCTTGATAATTCTGGATTTCAAATTATGGTTAATGATAATTGGATTCAGTTGGAATATATAGGCTATATTATTCCTGGATTAATTGCTTCTTGGATGGATAGACAAGGTATATTAAGAACAGCATCTGTTGTCCTAATTGTTGCTAGTATAGTTAATTTAATTATGATGTATATATATTATTTAGATCAATTTAGAATTTTATATGTTTAGACCTCAAATACAGAAAACAACTACTTTATTTTTCATCGCATTATTTAATGTTTTTATGGTTTATATATCTGTTAATTCATATGTGAAAGTTTCACAGTCAGGTATTGATGAAAGAATAAATGCTACACAAAAAATGAATTTTATTTTAGAAAAAATAAAAAATGAATTTAATAATTTTCAGGAAAATGATATTTATAATAGTGGCATTATGGGTGTTGAAAAAAGTTCTATTACCTCTGTTTCAGATTTAGATGAATCAATGTTAGTTTCAAAACAAATAACTACTCACCCTAATTTTGCAGCTTTAATAGTGGCATTATTTCAAGAAGCTAATTTAGTGAAAGGAGATACTATCGCTGTATCTATGACTGGTTCATTTCCTGGAGCTAATATTGCTCTTCATTCTGCATGTATCACTATGGATATAACTCCTATTATTATGAGTTCCATATCATCATCTTCTTGGGGGGCAAATATTGATAATCTATCATGGCCTATTATGGAGTCATATTTATATGATAATAATTTTATTAATTCTAAAAGCATTGCTTATTCTATTGGTGGGAAAAATGATATAGGGAGTCAGATAGACTCTTTGGGTATTGATAGGATTGTCTCTATTGCTCATGACGCTACAGATGATGGGGTCATTTTTATTAATGAACAAACATTACAAGATAATATATTAGCGAAAATTGATTTATTGAGAGAAAAAAGTCGTAATTATTCTGCTTATATTAATATAGGAGGGGGTTCTGCTTCAATGGGAAAAGGTATTTTTAAAGATACTGCGCAAGTAGGTCTTCTTACTCCACTTGATATAGAGTATATGGATTTGAGTGGATTTGAAGAATCTATTGCTTATGAATTTATTAAGCCTGAAAGTGATATGTATAAGCAGGTTCCAATTATAAATATTAAAAATATTAAAAAATTAACAAAAAACTTATTTCATATAGATAAAGGAATAGAGATGTATGAAGGAGCTTTATTTTATAAATATTATAGATATAATCCCTTTGTAATTTTATTAAGTTTATTATTAACATTAGGGCTTATTATTGGAGTTGGTTTATATAGTCATTTACAGATAAAAAGAAGAATGGAGAGCAATGAAATTGATTCAATTATATAAAATAGTAATATTATTAATATTATTTCCTGTATCGCTTTTTTGTGATGCTATTAAGCCTAATTCAGCTAAGAATGAAAATAAAATTAATTTGGTTATTGATACGAGTAAAGGTAAAAAACAAAGAGCTTATTATTTAGTTGATGATGATGGTTTGCTTTTTAAGACTAAAGATTTTTTAAAACAAGGATTTAGAAATGGAGATAGGCTGAACTTTCAAATTATGTCAAGGACATACTTGGCTTCTAGTAATGATAATCGTAAAAAATTTCAGTTTCATTTAATTATCAAAAAGAAAGGCCAGATTATTGTTGATAGGGAATTAACTTATAATAAAAAAGTTTCATCTGCTACTAGTCCTGAAGATAAGAAAGGATTCTCTTTTACATATTCGGGTTATTGGTTTGAAGATTTAAAATTGACAAAAGATTTAGAAATTTATATTAAACCTATAGATGGTATGGAGCAAAAGGTTTATGCTCGATTGATTGCTAGAAAAAATTATAAATCAACAAAAACTAAAAAAAGAATTTTTCCTGTTGATTATCAAAAAAATATTACTGTTTCAGAGTCTGGTAAAAATCAAAAAAGAGATTGGTATTTATTGACAAGTGATAACAAGCAACAGTTTAAATTAGATCCCAATGGTAGATATCAGGTATTAACAAGATTGGTCCTAGGTAATAAAGTACTAGATGAACAGCAATATTATAAGCTGATTGCTTATGAAAATAATCAAAAACTAGGTAGTTATATTATGGAGGGGAATCCATCTTTAACTAATGCTATAATAGAAAAATCTAGTAAAAATTTAAAAGGTAAACTATTAAGTAAATATAGTTCATTTTTTATTAGTGTCCCTGATAACAATGAAAAGTATTCATATTATACATTTAAATTGCCAAAAGAAGATGATAGTAAGGTTTTAATTAAAATATTAGAGTATGAATAAAATAGATAAATTTATAATTGTATTTTTATTTTTTATATTTTCTGCATCTTCTTTAAGCGGACAAATATATAAGCCTAATTCATTTTCTTCTTCTGTGATTTTTGGCCATGATTCTAATCCTCTTAGATTATCTGAAGATGAAATCAGTCAATTATCAGATAAACCATATTTATTAGGTTCTGCATCTGATGTATATTCAAGATTTATAGGCCTTAATGCAAAGTTCTCATTTTATTCTAGGAAAGCTATTTTAGCAAAAATTTTTGATAGAAAAACTAGTTTTAGTTTTTCTGTTACTTATAAAAAATATTTTGATAACAAAGAAAAAAATAGTCAGTATTTTACGTTTAAGATTAATCAACAGTTAGATAAATATAGGCGTTTACACATAAACTATTCTCTTATGCCTCAATATTATATAAGGCAATATGAGGACTTAGATTATCTTATTTCATATGGGGATATTGATGATATATCAAGGCATTATTCTTGTACATTCGATATGGAAAAATTATATATAATTTTTCAAGCACCTCTTTCTTTAATACAAAACAAGGTGAAAGTAGGTGCTTTTTATGAGCGTCAAATTTTTAGTCCTTATTTTACGGAATTCGATCTAAATATAGCAGGTCAATCAATTCAGTTTTTATTTAAAGGTGATAATAATTATTTTAATAGTAATAGAACAGTCAGTTTTCTTTATGAAAAACATATTGGTGATAATAGCACATTTTTAAGTGAAGTTTTTTCAGCGAATTATATGAATAGAGATTATAAACAACATCGATATAAAGTATCCTTTAATCAAACTATAAATTCATCTAAATCTTTTGGATTTATTATTGATACATATAAAAGATTTAACACATCAAAAATCGTAACTGATGAGTTGCATTATAAAAGAAAGCATACAGACCTAACTTTATCAATTTGGTATAAAAAAGACAGATCCAAAATTATGTTGTCTAATAGAAAAAGAGTTGCACGTTCTCCTTTCGGGTGGGTTGAAGAGCTTAAATCTTTTGATAGATATATTTTAACTTTAACAATGACCTTAGCTAATAAGAAATTTTAAATTATTATGATAAAAAAAATATATATACTTTTATTGTTATTATTTTTAGGATGTCAAAATCGTCATAATCCATTCAGTGAAAACACATTTGGAGTATGTTCTGAATTTGGTTCTAATTGGTGTAGTAATTTAGATATTTTAGAAAATGTAGGGAGAGTAAGAGATCTACACTTTGACTCCAACCGTCTTTTTGTTGCGACGGAAGATAGAGGGATATATATATATGATATTTTATCTGAAGAAGGTGAAAATTCATATTTACTTAAAAATGGACAGTTCCTAGATCAGGTTTATGAAAGTGAAGAGTGGGGGGTTGGTAAAGATTTAAGAAGTATTTATTATGCTGATGAATATGATATGTTATTTGCTTTAGATTATAACAATAATACATATTTAGGTTATGTTGATATTCTTATATCTAGTTCAACTTCGCTTGTTCAAAATTCATGTGGTCCAGATGCAAATGCTAGAAAGTTTTTTATTAATACTAATTCTGATAATCCTGAAATATATATATTATATAAGTGTTTTGAAGGTTCTTCTCAATGTATTAATAATCCATATCAAAATGTTGCTACAACTGTATTGCAATCATTAGGTTCTTCATTATATGATGACTTTGAGTTTTTTGGAGATTTTTCAACATCTTCATCTTGTGATGCATCGCCTCAAATTCCTGATTTAAGTGTTGATGTTAATGATATGTTTTTTAATGATAATCATTTTTTTATTGCTAATCCTAGTAGTGGTGTAAATTCCTTTGGAGTTTATGATATGAATGGAAATTTATTAGATGAGTATATCACAGATTCTCCTGTGCGTTCTATTTATGCTCTTAGTTTGGATGGTAGTGCAAATAATATTATCCTTGCAGGTACAGAAAATGGATGTTACATAACGTTACTAGATGATGGTGGTATCTCTGATATTTCTGAATCTAAATTAATAATAGCAGAAGGTCTGACTATATATGATATATTTTATGAAAATAATCGTTTAATTTTATCTTCTGGTCCTAGAGGCATGTTAGTATATGATTGGGATAATATGTTATCTGAACCTATAGAATATTTGAGGATATTTTCAACTAATTCAGAATATAGTTCTGTTACAAGATTTTATAATGGGATGTATTTTGTTGGTACTGAATATGGTTTGCAAATTTATAATTTAGATTAAAGGGATTTAATATGATAAATAAGATTTATATACTTTTGTTTTTTTGTTTAGTTTTTGCCCAGTATGATTGGAATGATAATGGTGTTCCTGTTAGACAGGGTATTCATATTGAATGGCAAAGGACAGGAGATAATGGCAATACAGGTGAAATGATTTTTGCTTGGTCTGACACTAGATATGGTGGTCGTGATATATATATCCAGAAAGTAGATGTAAATGGTAATCCTTTATGGGGGCCAGAAGGCTCCCCTGTTGTTCTAGAAGATGGTAGGCAAGAAGATCCTATATTGGTATCTGATGGTAATGGAGGAGCCTATATTATTTGGGTTGATTATAGAGATGAGCCTGATTATGGTGATATCTATGGACAGCATATTCAACCAGATGGCTCTTTATCTTGGGATCCTTCAGGAGTTCCATTGACAAATGTTCCAGGAAAACAGGTATCTCCTAATATGTCTACAGATGGAATAGGAGGTGCTTTTGTAATATGGAATGATTTATCTGTAAGTACATTGGGCCATACTTATGGTACTCATTTAACAACTAATGTTAACGATATTATTGCTCCAGGAACAGGAGTCCCTTTGATTGCAAATGATTCAGATCATTCAGGTGTAAGTATAGAAAAAGCTCAAAATGGTAGCGCTGTGATGGTTTGGGCTGATGATAGAAATAATGATAATTCAGATATTGATATTTATACTCAAAGAATTGATATTTCATGTAATACTCTGTGGTCTACTCCTGAAGAAGGCGGAATCCCTTTATGCAGTGCTCAGGGAGACCAGCAGTATGCCAAGGTAACATATTATAGTCAAAATGCTTCTGTTGTAGTCTGGGAAGATAAAAGATCTAACCCAAGTTTGGGAGATATTTATATTCAGTATATTGATATGAATGGAAATGTATTGTTAGATGCTGTTGGAGAGCCTATTTGTACTAATGGAGCGAATCAAATTAAACCACGTGTAAAAGCCGCTTCAGATGGAGCTTATATTGTTTGGGAAGATTCTAGAAATGGCCCTGGTGATATATTTTTACAAAAGCATACTTTGGAACAAGGTTCTGAATTTGTTTCTGATGGTTTAGCAGTATGTACAGCTTCAGGAGCTCAGGATCAACCAAGGTTAACTACAGATGGGAATGGGGGTGTTTATGTTGTATGGATGGATGAAAGATATGCAGCGTTCCCTGAAACTGAAATTTTCATGCAACATATAGATGGTTCTACAAATGAAGTTTCTTTTGAGCAAGATGGAATTGCTGTATGTGCAGCTTCTGGGTTTCAATTTAATCCTCTAGTTAGAAATGATGGTAATGGTAATGCTTTTGCTCTATGGGGAGATATGAGGTCAGGTAGTATAGGTTTATTTACTCAACATATAAGTCCTAGCCAAGGTACTGGTTTAGATAACAATGGTGTTGAATTATATTTTGGTATTGATGGTAACGGTTTGCAGGCTAAATCATTATATTTGGGTAATGATGAGTCTCTTTTATATTGGGAAGATAATCGTTTAGGTGTGTTCGCAGATTTGACTTATGGTCAAAAGGTTTATGATGGTTGGGAGGATTTAACAGAGCCTAATGGCTTAAAATTATGTGATAATCCATATCAGTTATATCCTAAAGTTGAATTAGGAACCCCTAATGGAGATATATTTTTAGGCTTTGGTCAGGCATTTGGAGATATTGCTTTGCATTATCAGCCTCTTGATAATGATTTACAAATGATAGGGGGAACAGATCAAGGAATTCCTGTTTATAATTCTTTTACACCTCAAAATAGTTTTGATTTAGCTTATTCTGATGATGGTAATGTTTATTTTGCATTTTCAGATCAGAGAAATTTTATTGATAGCGATATATATCTTCAAAAATATAATGATTTTTCTAATGAATATTCAGAGCCTTTATTGATTGTAGATAATTTTTTTGTAGATGATAATATAAGATTTATTTCAACTACTCCAGATTATGGTTGTTTTATAACATATGATAGTGGTGATTTTAGTGGAACCAGAGCGTATGCAATTGCAGTAGATGCAGATGGAAATATTATAGATGCTTTTAATGGTGGAATTAGACTTTCAAATAATGAAAATGATCAATTTATTAGAGGCTTGGTTAAAACATCTTCTGGTTATTTTGTAATATGGAAGGATCAGAGGTCTGGTTCTTCTGATATATATGGTCAAATGTTGGATTTTGATGGTAATGTTTTAGGTCCACTTGATGGAATTCCGATTTCCACTGCAGCTAATGATCAGCAATCTCCAGCAGTAACTTATAATAGTGATTTAAATGAAATTATGGTTTGTTGGGAAGATTTTAGAAATGGTACTGATTTTGATATATTCTGTTCATCTATTGATGAAGCTTCTTTATCGGTTACATCAGATATTGATTTGTGTACATATAGTGGAAATCAAAAAACTCCAAGTGTATATGCAACTTTAGATGGCAGTTATATTTTTGCTTGGGAGGATTCTAGAGGTAGCGTGACATCTAATATCTATTTCCAGTTAATGCAAAATGGAACTTTTACGTATGATCAAGATGGGATTGTTATGTGCGATGCAGACTTTAATCAACTAACTCCTCAGATTGATTTATATAGTGAAAGTGATAATTCCTATATTGTTTTTTGGGATGATATGAGGAGTTCAGGTAAGGAAGATTTAAGCAACATTTATATTCAATCAGTAACTATTTTATCAGATGATTTAGAGTGCACACTAATGGATGTTAATAATGATGGTGTTGTTAATGTAATAGATATTGTAGGAACAGTTAATTTAATATTAGGTGATACAGCCCCTACTCCTTTAGAGTCTTGCGCAGCTGATGCTAACCAAGATGGAATTATTAATGTTATTGATATTGTTACACTTGTCAATTATATTTTATCTTAATTAAAAGAAGTATGAATGTGATGTTTAGGTTAATTTTATATGTTTTGCTTTTTATATCTGGCCTTTTTTGTCAATCAGAACTTTCTGAGCGTTATACTACATTGCAAGAAGTAGAAGCGCAATTAAATAGTTGGTATGAAGATTTTTCTCAAAACAATGATCCCTATCCAACTGTTCCAGGCAATGAAGGTATTATTTACCATCATGAAATTATAGGTTATTCAGGTGTTGATAATCTTCCAATTTGGGCTGTAAAGCTTTCTTTTAATGCTAATGTTGATGAGGATAAGCCTAAAGCTTTAATTCTTGGCCAATGTCATGCTGAGGAAATATATGGCGTTGAGATTGCAATGGGTTTAATTGATTTCTTTTTATACCCAATGAATAATCCATCATATTACCAATCTATTTATAATATTATGCAAAATGCTGAGATTTGGATTGTTCCTACGCATAATCCAGAGGGTTTATCTGTTGTACATGGATGGTATGATCATTTAGATGTTTGGAACCAAGATGTTTATTATAGGAAGAATAAATATGATGCTAATAATAATAATATGTTTGATTTTGTTATAGGTATTGGTAATGATGAAGATGGTGTCGATTTAAATAGGAATTATGATTTTAATTGGATTTTTGGTGATGCTTTGTATTCTGTTGATTCAGGATGTGGCGCTAACCCTTCATATCTTGCAAATTATGATTATTACAGAGGACCTGCTCCATTTTCAGAAAGTGAAGTTGTAGCGATTAGAGATTTTGTATTAGAACATGATTTCCTGCTTTCAATTGCTTATCATAGTTCTAGATCCGGCTGTGTTGCAGAGAAAGTTATTTATCCATGGGAGTGGACTGCTGAAAAAAAATCTCCAGATTTTGATATTACATCAAGGCTCGGTGATGAGTTGATAACATTTTTACCAAAAGAGGCAGAATCTGGATATTATGCTTCCGCAAGTAGTGTTAGTAGAAGAGGTAATGCTCATGATTGGATTTATGCAAATACAGGGTGTATTCAATATCTTGTTGAAGTTGGAACTGAAAATATGCAATCTGATGATGTTGCTATTATTGATGAAACCGTTCAGAAAAATATTGTTGCTGCTCTCCATTTATTTAAGCGAACTGCAGGAACAAATATACAAGATGGTCCTGAGAAATATCAAATCACAGGAATTATTACAGATGCTATTACAGGGAATCCCTTGGAGGCTGAGGTTTGGATAGATGAGCTTAATGGTCCAATGCTTAAGCCTAGATATGCTGATGATTTTGGTAGATATAGAAGATTGTTAATAGAGGGTACATATACAATACATTTTGATCTTTTTGGTTATGAGCCTCAAGAATATACATTTGTTCCATCAAGCTCTCAGGTGACTGAATACAATGTTGCTCTTCAGCCTTCTGAATATTTTGATTTATCTTTAAATTTAAATATCCCGACCTCATTTGATGAGCAATTATTTGTTTCTGTTTCATCGAAATATTTTGAAGATTCTATTGTACTTGAATATAATGATATTAACCCTCAATCATGGAATTTGCCAGCGAATCAGGAATATGAAATTCTTATTTATTCAGATAATATCTATCCTGAAAAAAAATCTGTTTATTTATTAGAAGATGTAGAGATTGATTATAATCTGAAGTGGAAATCTACAGTTTTTCATGATGATTTTATATCTTTAAATGCTTGGAATAATCAAGGATGGCTAGCTAGTGATGGATTTTTGCTGTCTCAGTCAGAAATATTTTATGAAAATTTAGAAAATTCACTTCTATATTCTTTAAACAGCATGCCTGCTGGAGATTATATGGTTGACTTAAGATTGAAGTATGAATTAGAGTGGGATAATGATTTTTTTCAGATTGATTTTATTCCTTCATTAGATATTCCTATAGATACTCCTTCTTTGTATGTATCTGGACATGATTATGATTGGAAAAATTATTTATTTAATATTTCCTCGAATGATGATTCTTTTTTGATTTTAAATTTTTCTTCAGATGAAAGTTTAGATTACAGGGGGGTTGAAGTTGATTATATTACGGTTTTATCTAAACCTGAGGTAGCAGATTGTAATCCAGGAGATTTAAACCAAAATATACTAGTGGATATCGTTGATATTATTGCATTGGTTAATTTTATTATGGATGAAAATGCAGGTGGTTTTGAATTTTGTTTATCAGATTTAAATTTTGATGACAGTCTTAATGTTTCTGATATTATACTGCTTGTTAATATCATTCTTGAATATAATTAAGGTGGGAGGTAAATGAAGTGAAAAGAGTTATGGCTTTATTGTTTGTAGGTACAGTTTTATTAGCAGGAGAATTAAGGTCTCTTGTAATGCAACCATTTGATTCTGTAAATCAAACTTATAATTATCAGAGAGGTTCTTATCTGATTCTTCTTCCAGAGGGTTTGAATGAAACTTTTCTTACTAATGAAAATTATGGTGGAAATTTTGTTAAGTTTAAAAAATCTCAAGGTTTTGATGTAGAAGTGTTGATAATTTCAAGTAATTTAACAGCCCAACAAGTTAAAGATACTATTGTTATACCTTTTTATGAGTCTAACCCGATGCTTGAATATGTCCTTTTAGTAGGTGATGTTAATGGTACTTTTTCTATTCCAACATTTACAATTCCCTCATATAACGAAGAAGATATTGATGTTACAGATTACCCCTATACTTTTACGGATAATGCATATGAACCACATTTTTTTTTAGGACGTTGGCCTATTAGAACGACAGCTGATTTTTTAAATATTAAAAGTAGAAGTATCCAATATGTTACAATGGAGAATATAGATGATTATTCTTATTTGAATAAGGCGATGCTTGTAGCTGGAAATTATAAAACAGCAGAAGGAGAGGAGGTTCCTCCTAACCAATGGCCTGTTACTCCTGTTTGGACGTCATTGTGGTTAATGGAAGAATGGCAGGATTTTGGATATACGGAAATAGATACAGCCTTTTTTCATCAATATAATTGGGAAACTGGTGAATATAATCCTACTATACCTAATACGTGGGATGATGGTGTGGGAATTATCAACTATAGAGGATGGGGTGATGGTAATGGTTGGCATAAACCTTATTTTCATAAAGAGGAATTAGAAGGATTAAATAATGGTTGGAATTTACCTATTGTTTTGAGTTTTGTGTGTAATACTGGTGACTTTGGTAATGACTATAGTGGAAGTGGTTTATCTAAATGCTTTGGAGAGGTTATGGTTACAGCAGGTAGTGTGATTAATCCAAAGGGTGCTGCTGCAATGGTTGGGCCATCTGACCTTGATACAGACACTAGATTTAATAATGTTATTTGTGGAGAAATGTGGGATGCTCTTCTTGAGCAAGATGCTCCTGAATTAGCTCAAGCTTTACATGTTGGAAAGCAAAGTCTTATGTATGAATTCTCAGGTTTATCAGCTCCAGATGGTACTGTTATAGATTATTTTTATCATCATATTTATAGTGTTATAGGTGATCCGAGTATACCTGTTAGGTTGCTTGAGCCAGGCGTTATTGTGGTAGATATTCAATCAACTGATTTGACCTCATCATTTATAAGTACGATTCTAACAGATCAGTCAGATGGAACACCCCTATCTGGTGTTGTTGGAGCACTTTTAGACTCAAGTGGAAATTTGATTGCAAAATCAGTATCAAATAGTGAGGGCCAATTGATTGTAGATTTTGATACAGATTCAGTTTCTGATTTAACGCTTTATTTGAATTCAGCTCAATATAGGCAAGAATCAATGCAATTTAATTATTTGTCTGATGATGGAGGAACTTATTCTAATCTTGTTCCTGTTGCTTTAGATTTTGATATTTCGTTATATGATATGGGAAATATTCCTGATTATGTGTTTGCAGGAGATAGCAATGCTTCTTTTAGAGCTTTTTTAACTAATAATAGTTCTGAAGATATTGACATTAATGTTGAGGTAGTCAGTTTAAGCGATTATATGTCAGTTAATCAAAGTGCTTCATATATGCTTTCTTCATTTGAAAGTGCTGAAATGGTAGGTGCGTTTTCTATAGCTTCTAATGCTGTAGTGGGCATGGTTTTGCCGTTTAAAGTTACTTTTACAAGTAGTCAGCATGAAATCCAAGATTATTATGGACAGTGGATTGTGGGCTCTGGCTATAATGATTATTATACGGATACTCCTTCTCCTCAATGTGAATATGGATATAAGGCATATGATAATACAGATATAGACTATGAACAAGCTCCTGTATATAATTGGATTGAAATTAATCAAATAGGTACTAATCTTAATTTGACTGATGACTCAGTAATTAATGATGTCCAGATTGGATTTGATTTTAACTATTTTGGAGAAACGTATACTTCAATGACAGTTTGTTCTAATGGTTGGGCTTCATTTGAGCCTTGTCCCTTAAGTCATTTTTGGAATTTTTCAATTCCAAATCCAATGGGTCCATCAGGAATGCTTGCTCCATTTATGGATGATTTAGATGATGATGATGGAAATGAACCTTTTAATGTTTATGCTTACAATGATGGTAATGGTCGTTTTATTGTTCAATGGGATAATGTATCTAATGGTGAAGATGATCAGAATTGTCCAGATTGTATTAAGGAAACTTTTCAGATGATTTTATATGATTCAGAAGTTTATCCTACAGTAACTGGAGATGGAGATATAGTTTTTCAATATAAGGAAATACATGATATTGATCAAAATGGGAACTATTCTACTATAGGGATTGAATCTCCTAATCAGGATGATGGGGTTCAGTATCTCTTTTCAGGTAATCCAGGATTGGGTTCATATTGGGAGATGAGTGATAGTGGATATTATGAAAACATAGCAATTAAGTTTGCTACAGTTGAATTAGAACAAGATACTAGTGATTGTATTACTTATGATGTTAACGGAGATTTTGTTATTAATGTTGTAGATATTATATCTGTTGTTAATGTTGTTTTGAGTATTCAAGATGCATCTAATTTCCCTTGCAGTGCAGATGTTAATGGAGATTCTATAACTAATGTTATTGATGTAGTAGCGCTTGTTAATTATATATTATCTTAAATTCTATTAATGAATGATTTATCATTAATAAAAGAAATACCAAGAAAAATAATTCATCTATCAACTTCTTTTTTTGCTTTAATGCTTTATTATTTTGGCCGAGATTTTTGTATTCCTTATTTTTTGTTAATATGTTTTTCTTTTATACTATTTGATTTGATTAGGCAGAAAAATCAAAAATTAAAATCTATTTATAATTCTTTTTTTTTATTCTTAACTAGAGATTCAGAAGATGATAATTTTACAGGTGCTTCTTATTTATGTTTATCTGTAGTAATCGTTTCGTTATGCTTTGATGAAAAAGTAGCTGTTCCTTCATTGCTTATTATGAGCTTTTCAGATCCATTTGCTTCTTTGTTTGGGATATGTTTTGGGAATTTTAAATTATATCAAAAAACTTTAGAGGGAACAATAGCTTTTTTTATGGTATCTTGCTTGGTTATGATGTTTTTTAATTTTCCTTATCTAACGGTTATTGTTGTCGCATTGTTTTGTTCCGTTGTAGAATTATTTGCTCCTATGATAAATATTGATGATAACCTTCTTGTTCCTATCGCAGCATCATCTATACTAGTTTTTTTATAATATATTAAAAATGTTTTCCGGTGGTCTGCCTATGACCGCTTTTTCTCCAATAATAATAATAGGTCTTTCTATGATTTTAGGGAATTGATTCATCTTGCTTAGCAAAGCTGTTTCATTGTCTATAGTTTCAGAAATATTATTATCTTTGAAGTCCTTTTCTGTCTTTCTGATTATTTGATTTGCTTTAAGATTTAATTTTTTACAGATATTTCTTAACTCTTCTACGCTAGGAGGAGATTTTATATATTGTATAATTTCAAAATCTATTCCTTTATTTTTTAAAATCTCAACTGATTTTCTGCTTTTGCTTCAATTTGGATTGTGATATATTATATTTTTCATTTTTTAACCTTTTTTACTTATTTTCCTAAATAATTTAAGTTAAATTAATAATTAATTAATAATATTTGCAATTTATTTTAATTATTATTAAAATTTAAGCAATTAATTTCGGTTTTTATTTTATGCTTGATACTAAAGATAAGGCGATTCTTGATATTTTATCATCATCTGGTAGAGAACCTGCTAGCAGTATTTCATCTAAAATAGGTATGTCTGTTCCTGCTGTTATTGATAGAATTAATAAGTTGCAGGATTCAGAAATTATAGTTGGATATAAAGCTGTTATCAATCATGCTAAGCTTGGTATGGATATATCTGCTTTAATTACTTTGATATCAGAATCTTCAGAACATTATTATGATGTTATTAAACTTGCAAATAATGCAGTGGAAGTAGTTAAATGTTTTGCAACTACAGGCGCTGGTTCACATGTTTTATTAATTAGAACAGAGAGCACAGATTCATTAGAAAAATTTCTGAGGAAAATACAACAATGGCCTGGAATAATTCGAACCGAAACTCAGTTAATATTATCATCAAATAAACAATAGTTATATTTATTAATATAAAGGAGATATTCAATGGAAAGAGTTATGGCAGAGTATATATGGATTGATGGCCACAAGCCAACTGCAAAGTTAAGGAGTAAAACAAAGGTCCTAGATAATAAAATAGAAGATGTCTCAGATCTTCCAGACTGGGGTTTTGATGGATCTAGCACACAGCAGGCTGAAGGACATTTTAGTGATTGCCTATTAAAGCCTGTTTATTTTTTAAAAGATCCTATAAGAGGTGGTAATAATATTTTAGTGATGTGTGAAGTATTTAATTCAGATGGAAGTGTCCATACTAGTAATAAAAGAGCAGCTCTTAGAGAAATCGCTGAAAAATATAAAGATGAGGATGCATGGTTCGGCATAGAACAAGAATACACATTTTTTGATGGTGTTAAACCTTTAGGATGGCCAGATAATGGTTTTCCCGCTCCTCAAGGAGGCTATTATTGTGGTGTTGGCTCAGATGAAGTGTATGGAAGAGAAATAGTTGAACATCATATGAAAGCATGTTTGTTTGCAGGTATTAATATATCAGGTATTAATGCTGAGGTAATGCCTGGTCAGTGGGAATTTCAAGTTGGTCCATGTGGTCCACTTGATGTATCTGATCAATTATGGATAGCAAGATGGCTTTTATATAGAATAGGTGAAGAATATGGTGTAAGTGCAACTTTAGATCCAAAGCCAGTTAAGGGAGATTGGAATGGTGCAGGAGCTCATACTAACTTTAGTACAAAAGAAATGCGTGATGCCGGAGGACTGCAGGCGATAGAAGAGGCTTGTAAGAGATTAGGTAAAAAGCATAAAGAGCATATTGCTGTTTATGGTTCAAATAATGAAGAGAGATTGACAGGCCTTCATGAAACCTGTAGCATTGATGAATTTAGATATGGTAATAGTGATAGAGGAGCTTCTATTAGAATTCCAATGCAAACCTATACTGATGGTTGTGGCTATCTTGAAGATAGAAGGCCTTCAGCTAATATGGATCCATATGCAGTCTGTACAGCTTTAATGGATACAATTTGCAATAAAGTTCCTGCAGAAGTTTAATTTGTGTATTTTTTGTAAGGCGGTTCATCCTCCATGTGCTGCCTTACGAAAAACTTCTTTATATAAGATGAAATAATTCCTTATTTTCTACATTAATAATTAATCAATAAATAGCAAATAAGATATATTTATGTATTTAGGTGTAGATATTCAAGTCATTCAGTTGATTGCCGTGTTATCCATTATGATAATATTTTTTGTATTTGAACTTTTACCTATGGAGGTAACAGCTTTAGCTACAATTGGGATGCTTTGGTTTCTTGGTATCATCACTATTGAAGAGGCTATTAGTGGTTTTGGTAATAAGGCGGTTGTTACTATTGGGGCAATCTTTATTATTAGCAGATCACTTGTTAAAACTGGTTTTTTAGAAGTTTTTATTGATTATTTCTATCGATTTGCTGGAAATTGGAAATGGTTTTCTTTTACTATATTTTTTGTTATGGTATCTATTATTTCTGGTTTTATTAATAATACTGCTGCGGTTGCAATTTTTATTCCCTTAGCTATTAATTTATGTCAAAGATTTCATATTAGTCCTACGAAAATTTTACTTCCATTATCTTATGCTGCTATTTTTGGTGGAACTTTAACTCTTATTGGAACTTCGACTAATTTAATTGTTAATTCTTATCTTGAAACAAATAATTTGCAAACATTTAAGATGTTTGAATTTACAAAATTAGGTATTGTTTTTCTTGTTATAGGTACAGTTTACAATTTAATTGTATCACGTTTTTTTATGCCTTCTCGTGCAATCACAACATCTCTTACTCAAAAATATCACATGAGAACTTTTTTAACTGAATTTAAAATCACTTCGGATTCAATTCTTAATGGCTCATCCATTAGAGAACAAAACGTTTCTGATTTATTTGATTTTCAAATATTAAAGATTATTAGAAATAAACAAGAAATTATAGATAACCTTCGATTTCGTAATTTAGATGAAGATGATATTATCATATGTAAAATTAATGTTAAGGATATTATCAAATTTAAGAAAAAGTTTAATTTATTATTATTATCAGAAATTAAAATAGATCAGCAAGAATTAACGGGTGAGAATTATGTTATCGTAGAAGGTCTAATTCCAGGTAATTCACATTTAATTAATAAAACAATTGGAAGTATTGATTTTAGAAAACAATTCGGCTCATTTGTTTTGGCAATTAAACGTCAGACTGAATTATTAAGAGATAAAGTTGCTCATGTTAAATTGAAGTTTTCAGATACACTTCTTATTATGGTGCCTAAAAATAAATTAGACTCTCTTAGATCTTCTAGTGATTTGGTTGTGTTAGAAGAGCTAGATATTCATCTTAGATATCAAAGATATTGGTGGCTTTCTATTTTAATATTCCCTTCAATTATGATTTTGACTTCCTTTAATGTTTTATCGATTGTTGAGGCTACTGTAATAGGAGCTATTATTTTACTTGTTCTAAAATCTATTTCAATTGAAGAAGCCTATGAATCAATTAATTGGCCTGTTATTTTTTTAATAGCCTTACTTGTACCAATCGGCTTAGCAATGGAAAAAACAGGAACAGGCAGTTATGTTAGTATGTGGATTATTGATTTATCGAGGGTTATTGGTCCTACAGCAGATATACAGGCAACTAGAATTGTTTCTATTTTATATTTAATCACTTTTATAACTTCAGCTTTTGTTTCAAATGCAGCAGTCGCGATTATTTTATCCCCTATAGCAATTATTCTTGGAAATTATTTTTTCGTTAATTTTGGCATAGACCCAACGCGAGCTTTTTTAATGTCGGTATGTTTTGGAGCATCTGCTAGTTTTATGACTCCTATTGGTTATCAAACAAATCTTATGGTTTTTGCTCCAGGACAATATAGGTTTAAAGATTTTCTTTATGTAGGTATTCCATTGACCCTTATTTTTTGGGTTGTTGCAAGCTATTATATCCCCGTGTTTTGGCCATTTAAATAAGACCTAAATTCGTTAAAAAAAAAGTTCTATTTTTGTGGCATAATTTGTAACTTGTAATCTGTCCATCTCATAGCGTTTTAACAATTTGAAACAAATTTTTGTTATGAATAGTTAAAAAGGTATGTGATATTTGTTATGAAAATATAAAATTTATTAAGAAGAAAAGTTTAAAATCCAATAGAAAGGGATGCCAGAATGAATTGTAGCAAGCATACATTATTTAAATCAATACTTTTATCAACCTTGTTTTGCGTAACTGCTTTTGCGCAACACTTTAATCTTGAATTAGAAGAAACAGGTGAATCAACATTATTTATCTTCAGTACAGATATTACATCTTTAGATGTTGGTGATGAGGTAGGCCTTTTTGATTCTAGTGGTACTATTGATACCCTCGGAACTACAGGGAGTCTTTTGGTTGGTACAGGTGTATGGACAGGCTCACAGCTTGAGGTAACAGCGATAGGAGCTGTTGATTTATCAGATTTTGGTGGTCCTATAGTTCCTGGATATAATGCAGGTAATACGATGAGCCTTAAAGTATGGGATGATAGTGAAGGCTGTGAATATGATGCTACATATACAACAAGTTTTGGTTCTGGTTCTTTTAATGGTTTATTTTCAAATGTTAACTCTATAACAACTTCTGGAGATCCGGTATGTGATGATGATGGTGGC
>CETH01012311.1_pt1 | contig 57775 bp, 57 predicted proteins | sample 361461 | NCBI WGS metagenome assembly CETH01 (sample SAMEA2622695, study PRJEB7988) | marine metagenome | isolation source: saline water (ENVO:00002010), including | reverse complement strand
GCTATATTGTATATTTGATTTAAAGCATTAACATCACTTGATGTGGCTGCAAGAATATTTGCTTGAACTGCATTATCAACATAACAAAAATCTCTGCTTGTAGAGCCATCTCCATAAATATGAACATTTTTGTTATTGGCTACGGCTGAAAGCCACTTTGGTATTACTGCGGCATAAGCTCCATTGGGTGATTGCCTTTTACCGAAAACATTAAAATACCTCAGACCAATTGAGTTAAATTGATAAGACTTAAAAAAAATATCAGCATAAAGCTCATTAACATATTTTGTAATAGCGTATGGACTTAAAGGTCTGCCAATGCGATGTTCTTTTTTTGGTAAAGCTTTATGATCGCCATATGTAGAACTACTTGCTGCATATACAAAATTTGAAACACTTGCATCTCTTGCAGCTACAAGCATGGAAAGGAATCCAGTAATGTTGCTATTATTTGTTCTTAAAGGATCCTTTAAACTTCTTGGAACAGAGCCTAATGCAGCTTGATGAAGCACATAATCTATGTCTTTACAAATAAATTTACAAAAACTTTTTTTAGAAATATCTCCCTTGTGAAAAACAAAACGATTCCATTGCTTTGGACTAACCTCCTTTTTAACTTCTGCAAGATTTTTTTCCATACCAGTAGAAAAGTTATCAGCTCCAACAACATGTTGATTGAGCATTAAAAGTTCTTGAAGAAGATTGCTACCAATAAACCCTGCCACACCTGTTATCAACCAGCTCTTTGGTTCTTTAAGTAATTTTTTTTTTATTTTTAAATATTTTGACATAATCACTAAAGCCTTAAGTCTACTTCACTCTGATCGAAAATATGCTTCAAGTCATATATAACATGTTTTGATTTACAATAACTTTTAATAATATTTATGCCCATTTTTATAAATTTTTTGTGAGCGACAGCAATTATTACGCCATCATATGATTTCTTTTTTAATGATAAGTCAGTCCTGATTCCAAAGCTTTTAGATGCCTCTTCTGAATCAACCCATGGATCATAAACATCAACATTACAATTAAAGCTCTTTAACTCATCAACAACATCAACAATTTTTGTATTTCTAATATCTGGACAATTTTCTTTAAATGCTAAACCAAGCACTAAAATATTTGCATTATTTATTTTAATACTCTTATTGGCTAGGGTTTTTATAAATTCACCAACTATAAATTTACTCATGCCATCATTAAGTCGTCGCCCAGCTAATATTATTTCTGGATGATATCCAAGCTCCTGAGCCTTATGAGTTAGGTAGTAAGGATCGACTCCAATACAATGCCCGCCAACTAAACCAGGTTTAAAAGAAAGAAAGTTCCATTTTGTACCTGCTGCTTTTAAAACTGATTCAGTATCTATATTCATAGAATTAAAAATAATAGCAAGCTCATTTATTAAAGAGATATTCAAATCCCTTTGAGTGTTCTCAATTACTTTTGCAGCCTCAGCAACTTTTATACTTTCAGCCTTATATGTCCCTGCAGTTATAATTTCTGCATAAAGCTTATTAACAAAAGTAGCTGCTTGCTTGGTAGAGCCAGATGTTACTTTTTGTATATCTTTAAGTTTATGCTTTTTATCTCCGGGATTAATTCTTTCTGGAGAATACCCAACAAAAAAATCTTTATTTAATTCTAAGTTAGATATCTCTTCCAAAACCGGTACGCAATCTTCTTCTGTAGCCCCTGGATAAACTGTAGATTCATAAATTACTAAATCACCTATTGACAAAAATTCTCCGATCATCCTACTTGCTTTTATTAAAGGATCTAAGTTAGGTCGCTTAAACTTATCAATAGGAGTGGGCACAGTAACAATATATATGTTTGATTGAGTTAGAAAATTTTTATCTGAAGTAAAGCTAAGACTCTTAGCCTTTTTTAATTCCGATTTAGAAATCTCAAGTGTTTCATCGTGACCCTGATTTAAACTATCAATTCGCTGATTATTTATATCAAACCCTATAACTGGAAATTTTTTACCAAACTCAACTGCTAATGGAAGCCCGACATACCCAAGACCTATGATTGCAATTTTTAAATTATTTTTTTTAAATTGATTTATCATAATTTAACAGCAGAAATATATTCTTGAATTTGTTGATTTGTTTTGTTTAAAACGTCTATTTTTTTTTCAAAATCTTGGTACCACTCAGCAGTTTTTTTAATTGCAACTTCGACATTCCAAATAGGTTGCCAATTTAATTTAGAATAGGCTTTAGTTGAATCTAAACTGAGCATATTGGCTTCATGGTAATGTTGTGAGTTTTTTTCTTCTTCGATGTTATCAACACCCCATTCTCCAGCAAATAATTTTGCTATCTCAGCAACTGTTCTAATATCTGAGGTTCTGGGCCCAAAATTCCAAGCATCATTGTTTTGATAACCAGATTCAAATAAATCTTCTGCAACCATCAAGTATCCTATTAGTGGTTCAAGAACATGCTGCCAAGGCCTTGTAGCCATTGGGTTTCTAAGTTTAATTTTTTGCTTTGATACAATGGCCCGATAAATATCTGGTAATAATCTGTCAGAAGATAGATCCCCTCCTCCAATAACATTTCCAGCTCTTACTGAACTAATAGCAAGAGACTCAGATTCATATGAATTTTGAAAGGATTTAATAAGTAGTTCTGCGCATGCTTTACTACTACTGTATGGATCAAATCCTCCTAGGCGATCAGTCTCTTTGTATCCCCGCTCCCACTCTTTATTTTCATAGCATTTATCAGTAGTAATCATTACGCTTGCTACAACAGATGGAGATTTTCTAATATTTTCTAATATATTCAATGTACCCATCACATTAATGTCATAAGTATCAAATGGTATTTCATAAGATGCCCTTACTAATGGTTGTGCAGCCATATGGAATACTATATCTGGTTTAAAATCATTAAAAATTTTAGAAATATTCTTATCTCTTATATCTACGTCATGAGATAAACAAGAATCGTCTAAATTTAATGCTAAAAATAACTCTTGATTATTGTTTAATATGCTAGATGAAACACCACAGACTTCTGCACCTAAATGTTTTAGCAATAAAGTTATCCAGGAGCCCTTAAATCCACTATGGCCAGTTACTAGAACCTTTTTATTATTCCAAAAAGAAGTATTCAATTTAATAGTCTAGAGTGTTAATAGTTTTTCATCAATTGTTTTATCTGTGGCTTGAAATAAATTCAAAACACGAGTCATGAATATGAGACATCATTTCATCAGTAACACCATGATGAAGTGCTAAAAGTATTCCACCTCTCATTACATTATCAGCATTTACAAAATCATCAGCCAATCCAACACAGTCAATATTTTTAAATCCTGGTTGCCTTAAAATATTGCCGGTAAATACAACTCGTGTTTGAATATTCTTTTTTTCGAGATAAATTTGCATATCTGTTCTAGTAAATGGCGCATCTTCTTTTACAATTAATGGATATGCCAACCATGCTGTCTCAGCATTTGGATTTTCTTTTGGCAAGATGAAATGATTTTCAAACTGCGAGAAAAAAGTAGTGTGTTTTGAAAAATTGATTTGTCTTTGCCGCATATTAAAATCAAGCTTTTTAAGCTGAACATTTGCAAAAGCAGCGCTAATTTCTGATGGCTCTAACTGATAACCAATTTCTTCAAAAATAAATTTAGCATCATATGTTATGCCGTCGAGAGCGACATTGAATCTATTTTCAATTGCTTCACTATCTGAAAATAAGGATGAGCTTCTGCCCCATGATCTTAAGAGCTTAGAATGAGTAAATACTTTCTCATCATTAGTAACAAGCATGCCTCCATTTCCTGCTCCATTAATAACATGAGAGCCATAAAAACTTGTAATTGCAGCGTCACAATATTTACCAGTTGGTTCTCCATGCAATTTTGCTCCTAAAGTGTCAGCAGAGTCACATATAACTTTTATATTATTTTTTTTTGCCAGTTCTTGAATTTCTTTCCAATCACAAATATTTCCCATTAAATCGGGAGCAATTATTGCAGAGGTATTAGGATTAATTGCACTAGCAATTTGAGTTAAATCAGCGCAATAGGTATCTAATCCTACATCTACAAAATGTGGCTTAAGATCATTTTTAACCAAACAACCTACAGTTGTTGCAAATGTTAACGCTGGAGTAATCACTTCTGAGCCTTTTGGCAAATTCAGAGATTCTATTAAGACATATAATGCAGAGGAACCTGAATTAACCATAACACCGTAATCCATGGAAAAAAGTTCAGCGATCTTTCCTTCAAAAGAAGAGACATTTTTTGACATCTGGGTAGTTGTTCTAAGCACTTCTATAACTGCTTCGATTTCCTCTTCTCCGTGCACTGAAAGACCATACGGTACTCTTAATTCTAAATTTTGACTCATGATATTTTTGAAATTATTAAATGATGGTAATTATAGCGAAAATTATTAATTACATAGAAAAAAATTTAATCTGCAATAGTAAATAATGATTTTTTGAAGAGATTGTCAGCAATTTTGTTTAATACCCTAAGAAGTGAATCGGGCAAAAGGGTAAGAAATATTCCAAGTAACACTTTTAGTTTTAGCAAGATCATTGGATAAATTTTTATAGCCGATAATAAAATAGATCTCGATTCTTTAGAATGTACATTTGTTCTAATACAATGCCAAGAAGCATTTAACAAACCAACAGACCGATGTGACCTTATTGAATTTTTAGTTCGCTTTGTAAGAGTGCTTATTGCTTGCATTCTTGATAAAACTATATCGTGATTCTTGATATTAGATATTACACTCTTTCCATAATTATTTTCATGCTCTGTCATAACAGCAAGTGGCTCATTTTGATAGAAGAATTTATAATCAATTGCAATTCTTAAAAAAACACCCTCTCCTTCGGTAAAAATATCTTCATAGTTTAAGTATTTTTTATAGCATTCAGTCCTTGTTAATGGCACAACACACTTCATAATTCCGCCATTGTGCCAATTATTTAAGAGCGCTTCTAAAACATAGCCGCTTTTTTGAAGGCCATCATCTTGAGCTAATTTATTATTAACCTTATGCTCAATCAAAGTAGGGCCATAAACAACTCCCCAACTTGCATCAAGATTTAAGAATGCTTCAACCTGCTTTTCAATTTTATTTGGTAAATAATAATCATCGCCAAATAAAATTGAAACAAATTCTCCATTTGCTAGATTAATATAATAGTTATGTCGAATAGTGATATTTTTATTATTTTTGAAATCTAAAAAAACTATTTTCTGAAATTTGGAAACAATACTTCTTATTATTTCTTTGGTCTTATCTGTCGATCCATTATCGCAAACTATAATCTCGAGATTTTGATATGTTTGAGCTAATATACTTTCAAGAGCATTTTTAACGAAGTCTTGTTGGTTATAAGTTGCAAGAACTACGGTGACAAGAGGTGTTGCTGTGACGCTATTCAAAAGATTTTAATCCAATTCCAAAATAAGTAATTTTATTCTTTGCCAATTTTTTTGCATCTAAAATATTTCTGCCATCAAAAATCACCCGATCTTTAAGTTTTGAAAAATGCGTTATTTTAGGATTTAAAAAATCCTTCCATTCTGTACAGATAATCAAGGCATTTGCATTTTCAAAATTCTCATACTGAGAATTCAAAAACTTTACATTCGAATAATTTTTTAGCGAAGTTACTGATTGTCTTTTAACCTTTGGATCAAACAAGTGTAACGCCTTGACCTTTGGAGCAAGCAATCTAATGAGCTGCATTGCAACAGCATCCCTAGTATCATCTGTATTAGGCTTGAATGATAATCCCCATAAAATAAAAATCTTGTTCTTTAGGGAAGAGCCAAAAAAAGATTTAATCTTTTTAGCAAATAGGTTTATTTGATTTTCATTAACCAATAATGCGTTTTCAATAATGCCATTAAAAATATTATGTTTCTTTTCATAACTAATTAGCGCTTTCATATCTTTTGGAAAACATGACCCCCCAAAACCCAACCCAGCATTAAGAAATTCTGATCCAATTCTTTTATCTGATCCCATACCATTTTGCACTTCTAGAATATTTGCATTAGATTTTTCAGCTATCAATGCTATTTCGTTAATGAAACTTATCTTAGTTGCAAGAAATGCATTTGATGCATATTTCGTTAACTCTGCAGACTCAACACTCATAAATAGAAATTTATTGGATCTTCTTTTTAATGGTTTATAAAGTTTTGTAAGAGTAGATTTTGAGTGATCATTTGAAGTCCCTATTATGATTCGATCAGGATAAAGAAAGTCTCTTACAGCGGATCCTTCTTTGAGGAACTCAGGGTTAGAGCAGACATCAATGTTAATTCCCTTTGTCTTAAAGTGCTGATTAAGAGAATTAGAAATTAATTTATTTGTACCAATTGGCAGTGTTGATTTCAAAATAATCATTGCATCCCTTTGGATCTCTTCCTTTAATTTTTGGACTACTGAGTTTAAGCTTTTAAGGTTTGGGGAACCTCTTCCATTATCTGGGGTATCAACGCATATAAAAAATATATTATTCTTACAACCAGTCTTGTATGAAGTAGTAAAGCTGAGATTTTTATTATCAAGATTAATTTTAACAAGTTCTTCAAGCCCAGGTTCATAAAATGAGACCTTGGATTGTTTAAGTTTATCTATAATTGCAGGATTTATATCTAAACAAGTAACTTTATTACCTAGTTTGGCAAAACAAGCTCCTGTTACTAAACCTACATATCCAGTCCCAATAATAGTTAAGTTCATAAAAATATTTTTCTCATAAACCAGATCTTTGGTATTTGTCACTCAATCGAACAATGTCATTTTCAGAGAGAATTTCTCCAGATTGTATTTCTATGATTTGAGCAGGCTCTTTATATGAGTTAATAATTTGATGTTTAGAACCTTTGGGAATAAAAATGTAATCATTGAGAGACATTTTAGTTTTTTTTCCCTCCAAGAAAACGTCTATATTTCCAGAAACTAAAACCCAATGCTCATGTCGATGATTATGAAATTGATTAGAGATTTCTTCTCCCGAATTTATTATGAGTTTTTTTAATAAAAAATTATCTCTTTCATAGATAGTTTGATAGCTACCCCAGGGTTTTTGAATAATTTTCTTAGTTTCAGAATTCTTGGAAACAAGTTTCTTGCTGCTCATTAGAGAAAATAGATTTTGCGTTAATTCTGAACTTGATTGAGTTTTGCCCCCTCCAACTCCAAAAATTAACTCAATGTTATTCTTTAAACAAATATTTAATTCTGGAATATCAGATCGAGTTTCTCTATCACCTCCATTTGCAAAGTACTTTACATTAAGTCCACTATCAATCAAGTGTTGTATTGAAGAGCAAACCGTATCATCTTGATCAATTGAAATAAAAGCATCTTCAATATATTGATTTGAACTAACAATCTTAAGCCTCTCAGCGACTGGCATAAATATGTACTTCTTCTTCCTAAGAAGAAAATTATCATTATTAATAATTGCAAAAACTTTTCCAAACTTTGCTGCTTCTTCGAATAGAGAGATATGGCCAGAATGTAATGGGTCAAATCCTCCGCTGACTACAATATAATTTTCGCTTTTATTCATAATTTTGTAAGATTGTTTTGGAGGCTGAAGCCGGAATCGAACCGGCGTAAACGGCTTTGCAGGCCGCTGCATGACCACTCTGCCATCCAGCCAAAATAAAATTATATCTAATATTCATTATTGAAATATGATTTTAACTGAATAAAGAAATTCTTCACTGTATAATTAATATTATTTTTTGGGAGTAAATGTGAAAGCTGTAATTTTAGCTGGTGGATTAGGGACTCGATTGTCAGAGGAAACAAACCTCAAACCCAAACCAATGGTTGAAATAGGTAATAAGCCAATAATTTGGCACATCATGAAAATTCTCTCCTCTCATGGCATTAGAGAATTCATAATATGTTGCGGTTATAAAGGATCAATTATTAAAGAATACTTTGAAAATTACAGTCTCCTAAAAGAAGACGTGATGTTCGACCTAAAAAATAAAACCTCTCAAGTTATGTCAGATAATTACAGTGAAGATTGGTCTGTGCTTTGCGTAGAGACAGGCGAAAATACACTTACTGGTGGAAGAATTAAGAAAATTAAAAAATATCTCAAACCAAATGAGCCATTCCTTTTAACTTATGGAGATGGTGTAGGAAATATAGATATTACCAAACTAATTCAATTTCATGCTAATCATAAAAAATTAGCAACTGTTACGGCAGTTAGTCCCCCCTCCAGATTTGGAGTTCTTTCAATCAAGGATGATGGAAAAGTGGAATCTTTCAGCGAAAAACCTCAAGGTGGAAATGCTTGGATAAATGGTGGTTTTTTTATCTTAGACCCAAGTATTATAGATTTTATAGAAACAGATATGACGGCATGGGAGGCAGACCCTGTTAAGAAAATTACTGCAATGGATCAAATGAGAGCTTTTAAACATGATGGTTTTTGGCAGCCAATGGATACGCTGAATGAAAAAAATTATCTTAATGAGCTATATTTAAAAAATCAGGCCCCTTGGGTTAATTGGAAGTAGCAGATATTTTTGAGTGATTTTAATATTTAAGTCGCGCTAATTAAGACATCAATGTCTTTTGAGCAACCATTTTTATGATTTCCTTGGAACTGTATTCTGGACTGTATCCAAAATCTTTAGCAAAAAAATTTTTTGAATAGTAATGATCCTTATCTCCGGTAGCATTTAATGCTTTGAAACTCTCTCGAAACTGATAACGCAAACCAAAAGATGACTTTAAGAATTCTAAAATTGTGAATTTATCGATAGGCTCTTTAGAATATGCATCAACAATCGTGTTTAACCCATCTATAGAAATTAACTTATCTATTAATTGGTACAAATCATCAGCTCCAATATAGTCCCTAGTAATATTCTTCTTATTAGTTAGAAAAACTGTATCTTCTTGAATTGCTCTCAAAACATCTGTTATAAAAAACTTACTATTAATATCTATCTCATCACTTAAATAACTAAAAATTCTTATATCAACTATTGAGAATTTAGATAATTGTCTATGCTTATTTTCTGCTTTAATTTTAGATATTGCATATTGATGCTTGGGCTCAAGGGAATTAATTTTAATATTTTGTTGATCATAATTTCTTGCAGGGGCTGAGAAGATATCACCATAAGCAATCCCTGAGCTTAAAAAAATATATTTTGTATTTGGATTTAGCGCCAGATATTTAAGGACCAAATCATCGAACTTGTTAGTTATATCGTCAATGGATGCACTAATTTTAATAGCTTTGGCAGGATCACCAATCCCAATACAATTAATTATCACATCTACCGAATCATTAACTGAAAATTCTGAATAAATTTTTATGTCAGAGTGATCATGAGGTATTCCCTCATTTATCAACCACTCAGAAAAACCATCTCGGTTTCTCACAAAGAAAGTTAATTGATTGTGAGAGTCTTTTCTGAACTTCTTGATTAGCCCTTTAGCAATCTGACTCGAAGCTCCAAAAAATATAATTTTCATTTTAAAAATTTAGATCCTTATTTTGATTCAAAATTTCTATTTATTATTTTAGCGAAATATACTTTTTAATTAGAACTTTTAGGGAATCAAAATCAATTCCATGCTCTTTCAATAAATATTCATAGGAGCCACAATGTTCTGAAAACTTGTCCTGAATACCTATTTTATAAATTTTTATATTAGAAAGTGTTACTGCTATTTCTGATAAAATGGACCCCAAACCACCCAAAATAGAATGCTCCTCTAATGTTATTAATGCAGCATGATTGCTACTAAACTCAATAACCTGCTTTTTATTAATTGGTTTTAAAGATGGAGCGCTAATTAAACCCAAATCAGGAAAATGTTTGCAGAGGCGGTCTCCCATTTGCAACATTGATCCAGTTGCAACTAAAGATACTTTCTTTTCTCCCTTCGGATTCTTAATTGTAATTAAATCGCCTAACTCAAATTTCAAGCTTTGGCTATGCACATCTCCCCTATCTGCTTTGCCAAGTCTTAAATAAACAGGAAGCGAAGAATTGTACGCAAGACGAAAACATCTTTCTAACTCAAATCGATCACCTGGAGATAGAATGATAAGATTTGGAATTGCTCTAGTTACTGAAATGTCCTCTGTTGATTGATGACTGGTTCCTAGATGGCTATAAACAAAACCTGCACCATCACCTACAAAAATTACAGGCAACTTATCATGACAAACATCTAATTTTATTTGCTCTAATACACGAATTGGTATGAAAGCGCTCAACCCATATACAATTGGTCTAAAACCAACTTTTGAGAGCCCAGCTGCAACCCCAACCATATTTTGCTCTGCAACACCCATGTTTATAAATTGGTTGGGTTTTTTTTCTCTTAAAGAATTAAAGAGACCATAACCATGATCACCAGATAATAATAGAACCTTTTTATTTGCTTGAGCAAGTTGAACTAAGGTATCAGAAAAAGTCTCTCTCATTTTTCTAGCTCAAGCATTGCCAGCTCATAAAGAGATTTATCTAATCTAAGATAATGCCAATCATTGGTATTTTCCATAAATGATATTCCCTTTCCTTTAATTGTATTAGCAACAATGCAATTAGGTTTATTGTTTGTTTTGGAAAAAAGCTCATTAATAGATTTATCTATTGCAGTTTCATCATGACCATTGATTTCAATAACATTAAAATTGAAAGACTCTATTTGGGTTAATAAATTATCTTGATTAATTATTGATGAGGTTGAGCCCATTGCTTGAAAATTATTTTTATCAACAATTATGCAAATATTGCTTAAATTATGATGTCCTGCAAATTGAATTGCCTCCCAGCAAGAACCCTCATTCAGCTCTCCATCTCCAACAATAATAAATGTTTTCTGACATGTTTGATTTATTTTATGCCCTAAAGCAATCCCTACTCCCACCGAAAGACCGTGACCGAGTGAGCCAGAAGTTACCTCCAAGCCTTGCACTCTAGAATCTGACAAACCTTTTAACTCTGTTCCATCAGAAAAATAGTTTTGTAATTGAGTATCCTCTAACCATCCCAACTCTTTCATGCATGCATATTGAGCCATAACCCCATGCCCTTTGCTTAAAATCAAAAAATCTCTATTAGAATCTTCAGGTCGCAAAAAATCATATCTAAGGTGCGATCTATAAATTACAGCGAAGATTTCAACTAGGCAAAGCGCACATCCAATATGAACCGTTGAACCGTTATAAGCCATATCTAAAATATTTTTTCTAATCTTGCTTGGGATTAAATTTTTAGCTTTAGATTTCATGAGCTTTATTAACTTTGTATGTAAAATTTTCTTTTATTTTCAAGGACTTATTTGAAGTTGTAAATTATACATCAGTAATTATCTTTCAAAGCTTGCTTTGGTATAATCTAAAGCTGTGCTCAATGATAGAATCATCGCAGTCAAAAGAAGAAAATTACTTAAAAAGATGATCAAAGAATTATTTATTAATATCCCAAATAAAAAGCTTGCGAAAGAAAGAAACTGCGATGAAGTTTTCAGCTTAGCTAGAAATGTTACCTTTGTAGCACCATAACGCTTATTTCTTGCATTAAGATCTCTTAATGCGCTGACCCAAAATTCTCTTGATAGAATGACTCCGCCAACTAGAGCTATAAATATACTTTCAAAGTAAAGTATTAATGTAATAAGAAGAAATAAAGTAAGGATCTTATCCGCAATTGGATCCATCACTTCCCCAAATACAGATTCGAAAGAGTACTTTCTTGCTAAATATCCATCAAAATAGTCAGATAATCCGGCAATTACAAATAAGACAAATGCTATTTTAGGGTGAAATGATAAAACCAAAAAGTAAAATATCATTGGACCAGAAAAAAGTCTAAAAAATGTTAAGAAGTTAATAAAATATTTCATTTCACTTTAATTTATATTTAATGCTTTTAGCTAGTTTAATACTAATCCCATCTACCATACAGATTTCCTCAACAGATGCTCGTTTAAGGTTTTTAAGGGATTTGAAATATCTCAAAATATTTTTTTTTCTCTTTGGACCCAAGCCATTAATTTTGTCTAAAGACGATAACTTGATTGTCTTATTTTTTTTCTTTCTATTGCTCATAATCGCAAATCTGTGGGATTCGTCTCGAATCTGTTGCAGCAAAATAAATCCTGGACTATCTTTTGGCATTTCAAGTATTCCATTCTTCGAGAGAATTGTTTCAGTCGCTCTAACTCGCTTAGAACCCTTTACAATGCTTAAAATTATAGGTGGCTTTTTTAGCTTTCTAGAGAAAATTTTTAATGCTGCATCAAGCTGTAATTTGCCTCCATCAATAAGAACAATATCTGGCAATGGATTAAAATCTACTTGATTTATCCGCCTTTCAAGAATATGTTGCAAAGAACCTATATCATTGCCTGAAAGGGTTAAGGGTATATTAAAAAGTCTATATTTAGATTTTTCTGGTCCCTGAACCGAAAATTTTACTGCTGATGCTACCGCATCTTTTCCCCCATGATGGCTTACATCAAATCCCTCAACTGAAGGATGTTTAAATTCAGATCCAAGATATGACATAAGATCTTTAAAAGCATGTAAATACCTGTCAGACTGGTTAACTCTATTATCAATTACTTGATTAGCATTTAATCTAGCTAATTTAGCTACTTTTCTAATATCTGAATTAATACTTGAAGAAATTGAGATTTGTTTTCCAAATTTTAGTTTTATTGCTTGCTTAATTAAAGACAAATTACCAGGCTTTATATTTAAGATAATTTTCTTAGGGAAAGAGAAGCTATTTTGGTAATAAGAAAATATTAAACTTTGAAAAAGACTATCAATATCATGTAATTGATTGCCTTTTAGATAATGAGTTTTAGTTCCTCTTATTTTTCCATCTCTTACTGATAATATGCATATCCCAGTTCTATCAAGCTTGGAAACACATGCAAAAAAATCAACACTGATCAAAGAGCTATTAAATGATTGCTCTTGCTGAAGTAAATCTAGGCTTTTAATCCTTTTTTTGATCTCCTGCGCTCTCTCAAATTCTTGCTGCTCCGCAAGTTTATGCATCTGAGCGGTCATTAATGATTTAGTTTTTTTTCCAGAAGATGATAAATAATATTGAGAAGATGCGATGTCTCCTTGATAGCTAACCTCAGAAATAAAATTAACGCATGGAGCAGAACATCGTTGCATTTGATGCTCAATACATGGTCTAGACCTGTTATTAAATGTTGTATCGCTACAATTTCTAATCTGATAAATCTTCTGCAAGTCTTTTATGGTTGCCTTTACGGCTTGAGCACTTATAAAGGGACCAAAAAAATTTTTTGAAACAGCGTGTTTTGATCTCCTCATACTAATACTTGGATATTTATGATCCATAGAAAAATGTACATATGGGTATGTTTTATCATCCCGTAATAGAATATTAAAACGAGGTAAATTCTCTTTAATTAAAGATTGCTCTAAGAGAAGAGCTTCAGCTTCAGTTGTTGTTGAAAAAGTTTCGATTTTATCTGTAAGAACCTTAATATGTTGTGTTTTTCTATCCTTAAAAGATTTACCAAAATATGAGGACACTCTTTTCTTTAAATTCTTAGCTTTACCAATGTAAATAATTTTATTTTTAGAAAAAAATTTGTATATTCCAGGAGTATTAGGAACTTGCTTTAAATCTAAGGCCATTAACGAAGAAATTTCTTTGCAATCATTTTTCCAGCAGTAACCCCATATTGATCAAATGGGTTAATTTGTAACATGCATGCAGTTACAAAAACTCTATGCTCCCAGCTTGCGAGCAAAAATCCAAGCCCTTCAAGCGATAACTTATTTAAATGGAAAAGATTAACAGGAGAGTTACTATTTGTTTGTTCAAGCAAATTACTAGATCCATTGAAATTAGAGGATAATAATGATGCTTGTCCTTTTGCTTGAGCAGATGATAATGGGCTATTTCTTGAATCTGAGTAAATAATATCTGCGCAAAACCCTGCTGTACCCTGATGCAATAATTGAAAATATGAATGCTGGGCAGTAGAACCAAAGCCCCCAAACACTGACTGACCTGTTTGTTTAAAAATGGATCTAGGGTTGGCTTGCTTCCCAAGTGATTCCATCTCGAGTTGTTGAATATAATTAGCCAGTGATCGTAATTTCCAATTATATGAAAGCACAACTCTATTTTTTTTATTTTTAAAATTGCTAAACCACAAATCTGAAAATGCTAACATTTTAATAAATTTTTTATATTTGAGATCTTCTCTTGAAGAACCTAACATCATTTTATCTGCTAATAGTCCTCCCTTTAAAAATTTAGAAAAATTATTTTCAAGCGCTGTACTCAAGGAGATTGGTGACCATATAGAGTACCTACCTCCAACTGTTTCAGGGAACGGGACGATGCTCTTTTCTGGAAAGCCAAAAGTATTTGCTTTGTCTGAATTTGCTGTAATTACGATTGAATTGGTGGAATTTCTCTCTTTGCCAAGCCATTTTAAACATAACAATGTTTCATCTGTTGATAGAGATTTGGATGAAAAAATATAAAAATTCTTTTGCCCTCTTAATGGTTTTAATATTGAATTGAATTCATCCTTATCAGGTCCAGATATAAAATAGTAATTTAATTTTAATGATTGCTCGTTTGTAAATTCTTGAAGTAATTTCGGGCCTTCATATGATCCTCCAATACCGAAAGTAATAATATTCTTAAAACCGTCTTTTTTAATTCTCTTGATAAAAGGTTTTGTAATTTTTTTAAAATCAAACTCTGGTGCTTTTTGATTAAGGCGATATTGATGATGTAAAGCTTGTCTATTTTCTGTCTTATTGACAATCTCTCCATTAAAGAGATCATTAATGGAGCCTTGAAGATCTAATTGAAATGCAAGTTCATCAAATAATTTATAGTGTCGAGAAGAGAAATCCTTTAAATAGGGTTGATAATTTAGAAATTCTGATTGAAATTTAAATAAGAGTTTTCTTTTGCTAGTATTAGATTTAGAAAGTTTCTTGAGCTCTGAAAAAATATTTTTAATAGATCTATTTTTCATGGATAGTATCAATAAAATTTTGTAATGCTTTGGTAATATCCTCAGCTTGAGTAATTGGTCTGCCAATAACTAAAAATGTAGAGCCCTTCTCAATCGCTTCTTTTGCGCTCAAGGTTCTTGCTTGATCATCTTCTCCTTTAATATCCCTAATTCCTGGTGTGATTTTTATTGAATGTGGGCCTAAAATTGTGTTTGCTATTTCTAACTCATGAGGCGAACAAACAATTCCATCTATATTTGTTTTAACAGCCATTTTAAATAAATTACTTATTTGGTCCTCAAGCTTGTTATCAAATAAAACTAATGAATCTTTCTCTTCTAGGCTTGTAAGCATCGACACTCCTATCACTTTCGCATTAATAGATTTACTTGCAAGCATAGCTTTTTTGAGCATCTCTTCGCCGCCTGATAAATGAACTGTTAGCATATCTATTTTGCAGTCATTGAAGCCTAAAATTGTTTCGTTAACAGTATTTGGAATATCATGGAATTTTAAATCTAAAAAAATTTTAAATCCTTGAGAAGATACATGCTTAAGAAATGATTTTCCAAGGGCGTTAAAAACTACACTTCCGATTTTAACCATACAAAGATCTGGATCAAGTTGATCTAAAATTGCATTAGCCTTTTGAAGATCAAATGTATCAATAGCTACAATTATTCTTGGATCAGTCATGAGAATGAAGGAGTTTATTGGATGCTTTGAAGTGCATAATTGAGGTTTCACCTAAATAAGATTCTTCTTTTGTCTTGGGGTTAACAAATTTTCTTGGTCTGATTGTTTTTTTTGAGAATGAGCCAAAGCCTCTTATCTCAACCCTATTATCTAATGCAACAGTATTGATAATTTCTTGCAGCACCAAATCAATGCCTTCAATAATTATTTCATCATTCAAAGATGGAAATTTTCTTGATAAATGGATTGCTAAATCGGATTTATTAAAATTTTGTACCTGCTTTTTCATCTTTAGTTTAAAAAATACTTAGCTTTTGAGGTTGGACTAAAACGCACCTTATTTTGAGATGGAATCCTATAATTCTCCATACTCTTCGGATTTCTGCCCATCCTTTCTTTTGTTCTGTATGTTTCAAAGGAGCCAAATCCAGATAGCTTAATATTCTTTTGAGATCTTAGAGTTATTTTGATTGCTTGAAAAAATTCATCTACCAAAGAATTAGAGATATCAACGGAAAGCTTTAATTCTTTTTTTAAGACTGCACTAAGATGCTTTTTAGTCAAATTCATGACCTTATTTTAGCATTCAATCTTTTTTCTAATAGCTTCAATATCATTTGGATTGAACCATTTATTTCAGAATCTAACAAAGATTTATGATTACTTTGAAAAATAAACCTTAATGTCATGCTAACAGAGCCTTGTGGGATATCTTTTCCCTCAAAAGTATTAATAAGGTTAAATGAAGTTAGGTGCTTAATTGCCCCTTTAGCAATCAAACTTTTAACCTCTTGGTAAGTAATAGATTTGCCTAAAACAATATTAATGTCTCTAGTTGATAAAGGGAACTTACTTGTCTTTTTAATTTTTGGATTCTTGAAAAATAATGATATTTTTTCTGGGTAAATTTCAAACCCAAAAGCTGGTTTTTTAATTAACTTATCCGTAATAGAAAGGTCAATTTCACCAAATAACCCAATTTTTTGTTTACCCACAAATATCGCTAATGCATTTTCATTGAATGGCGTTACAGAACCTGTTTTTTGAAATTCTACTCTATGCATACCTAGTGTTTGCAATAACTTTAAAATTTCAGCCTTTAATGAAAAGAAATCATATGTAAATTTTTTTTGACTCCAAGTTTGATGGGGTTCATGCTGATAAACAATTCCTGAAAAATGTAACAATTGAGTAAAACCTCTTTTTTCTGTTTTAAATACATTTCCTGCTTCAAAAACTTTTATAGATGTATATCCTTTTTTTACATTATTATTTACTGCGTTAAATAGGGATTGAAAAAGACTCCCCCTAAGAAATGGCTCATTTTCATTGATGGGATTTTGAAGTTCAGCAGCGATCCACTCATTAGAATTCAATTGTTGAAAAGATTCTTTTGAAACAAATGGCATGTGCATAAGCTCTTTAAAGCCTGCGTGAACAAATCCAAGCCTGAGATTATCTAATGTATTCTTCTCTCTATTTTTAATAAGTGGGCCAGCCTTCGGTTTCAATATAGGAATATTGTCATAGCCAAAACATCTCAATAATTCCTCATATAAATCTTCTTCAAGAGAAATATCAAATCTATGACTGGGTATATTGAATACAAGACTTTTTGAGCCCTTATCCACAATTTCAAATCCTAAGTTGCTTAATATAAGAATCGCTTGGCTTGGCTTTAAATTTAGGCCAGAAAAATCATTAAATCTTTCTATGTGAAGTTGTATATTTATCTTTTTAGATTTTTTAGATTGTGAATGATAGAGTTCGGCTGAATCATATTGAGCTATTTTATTTAAAAGATATAAATATCTTTCTAAAGCTAATTTTTGGATTTCTGGGTCTACACCTCTCTCAAAGCGATGCGAAGCATCGGTAGCAAGTCCATATTTTCTTGCTTGATTAACAATAGTTTCAGGTTTGAAAAAAGCTGCTTCAACAGCAATATTCATTGTATTTAACGAAACTGCAGATTTTTCACTTCCAATTATTCCAGCTATAGCTTGAATGCCAGATTGATCTTGGATTGTTAGCGAGGAAGATTGAATATCTTTTACATCACCCCCTATAACCTCCAGTGAATTTCTGTTTGATAATGGAAATTTAATATTTATAGGTAACTCCAATTTATCCAAATCAAATACATGCATAGGAGCTCCAATCTCTAACATCACATAATTGCCCAAATCAACCAAGGGATGAATTAAAGGCACGCCGGCTGATGCTAAAAAGCTTTGCTTTTTAGCATCTAGATTTTTTATTTTTTGCAGGCCTTCAATCAACATTAAGTGATAGTTCCCGCAACCAGAGTGATCAATTTGATTGATGATTTTATTATCTTTGTTAAGTTTTAATTTAAAGGTTTCTAAACAGTTTTTAGGTTTTTTGTTTTGATAGGCGCAGAACTCTCTTTCCAAACCCTTAAGTGACAATACATCTCCTCGATTTGGAGTTATGTCGAATTCTATTAAATCTCCATTAATCTCGCACTCAAAGCCAACTTGAGTAAATACATCCACAAGTTTTTCTTGGCTAAGCTTCGTGTGAAGAAAATTCTTTAAGTATGAATATTGAATTTTCATGAATGAAATTGATTTAAAAAGTCTAAATTTGAAGAATAAAACTCTCTGATGTCCGTCACACCATAATAAAGCATAGCTAGGCGCTCAACTCCCATGCCGAAAGCAAAGCCACGATATTTTTTAGTATCAATATTGCAACCCTCCAGCACATTGGGATGGACCATGCCGCAGCCTAAAATTTCCAGCCATCCCTTGTTCCCAAATTTTATGTCTACTTCTGCAGAAGGTTCCGTAAATGGAAAATAAGAAGGCCTAAATCTAACTTCCATTTTTTGGTTAAAGAAGTCTTCCAAGAAGTCAATCAAGATTCCTTTTAAATCTCCAAATGTCACTCCCTCATCTACGACCAAGCCTTCGATTTGAGTAAACATCGGAAGATGGGTGGTATCGGAGTCACATCTAAAGACTCTACCAGGGGAAAGCATATATAACGGCAAATCCTCTGATAGCATGGCGTGGACTTGAGTATTCGAGGTATGTGTTCTTAATAAATACTCTGATTTGCTTTTAGAGTTTAGGTAAAAAGTGTCATGCATTTGTCTTGCAGGATGATTCTCAGGAAAGTTTAATGCTTCAAAATTATAAAAGTCTGTCTCAATCTCATTGCCAGAAAAAATTTGGTAATTTAGAGGAGTAAAATATTTGATGATTTTTTGTGAAATTTTGGTTATTGGATGCTCAGAACCTACATTAAATGGATCGGCTGGAAGTGTGACATCTAATTGCACAAGATCGCTCTTACCTTCCATATCTACAAGAGCAGTTTCAAACAATTGAGTTAAGTTATTTTTAAGAATATTAAGTTCTTTTGCGGCAATCACTTTTTCTTCTGGTGTGAGATCTCTCAGCTTAGAGAATGAAGAAGCAACAAAGGATTTCTTACCAAGAAACTTAGCTCTTAGTTGAAAAAATTCAGCCTCTGATTGAATGGATTTTAATTTAAGCGCGGCTGTTTCAATTAAATCCTGAGGGATTTGCATGAGAACATTATACCCTGACTTTTTCTACGATTTTCTTAAAAGTGTCAGGATCGGAAAATGCAATACCAGCTAAAGATTTTCTATCTAGCTTTATGTTTGCTTGAGAAAGCTGATTGATAAATCTGCTATAAGAAACTTCTAAAGGTAATAAAGCTGCTGAGATTCTTGTTATCCATAATGATCGAAAAGAACGCTTTTTATTTCTTCTGTCTCTAAACGAATATTGCATTGCTTTAATATTAGATTGTTTAGCAGTCTTATATAATCTACTCCTTGCACCATAGTGGCCTTTAGTCGCTTTTAGTACTTTCTTGTGTTTTGATTTTGCAACTAGTGCTTTGGTTACTCTTGGCATGATATTTAAATATTATATAAAAGTTTTTGCGCTATTTTTTTTGTCTCATCAGCCATCTTAATCATTCCGCGATTATGACGCTTCCTTTTAGTGGTTTGCTTGGTTAAGATATGAGCGCGAGAAGCGCTCCTTCTTTTTAAACCACTGCCAGTAGCCTTAAAACGCTTTTTGGCGCTTGAATGTGTTTTTAATTTATAGCCCATAATTATTTCTTTCTAATTTGTGAGAGAACCATCAATAACTGTCTTCCTTCAAGAGATGGCTCTTGATCTACTTGAGCAATATCTTGGAGGTCTTCCCTCAATCGATTTAAAAGTTCAAGGCCTAAATTACTATTTAAGATCTCTCTGCCTCTAAATCGAACGCTGATTTTAGTCTTATCTCCGCCATTAATAAAGCTTTTTATCTTTTTTAATTTAATATTGTAATCACCAGTATCAGTGGTCGGACGAAACTTAATCTCCTTTAAGGATTGTTTTTTTGGTTTTTTAGCACCGCCAGTGCTTTTTTTCTTTTCAAATTGAAATTTACCAAAATCTAAAAGCTTACAAACCACTGGCTGAGCATCAGAAGGAGAAACTTGAACCAAATCGAGGCTTTTCTTTTGCGCTTCTTCTAAAGCCTCATCAATAGATAATAATCCTAATTTTTCTCCATCAGAGCCGATTAACATAACCTCTTTTGCATAGATTTTGTTATTTATAGGGGTCGTTGATTTTTTCTTCAAAACGATAACTAAAGACTTTATATATAATGAGAGAAACTAATCAAAGTAACTTTGATTTAAGAGGTGAATTGCTAAGTGATTTAACATTGATTGGGATTTTATAGCATTATTCATAAAAAGAAAACAATCTTATGGCTGGAGTAATTGTTCCGTCCATTCATCGTCTTGCCACTTAAAGACATGCCTTTTATTTAATCTATTTTCATGGCCTTGCCAAAACTCAAAATAATATGGAATGAAAGAATAGCCTCCCCAGAAATCTGGCCTAGGTGTTTCAGAGGTCATAATTTCTAAAGTTTCATGAAAATTTTTTGCAACTTCATGAAAAGAATCAATGGCCTGAGATTGATTAGAGCTAATCGCTAATGCATTTTTTTCTTTGCTTCTGCCTTGAAAATGCTCATCAGAAAATTCAGAAGATGTTTTAAAGATTTTTGCTTTCATTCTAATTTGAGTATTGATGCTTGACCAATAGATCAGAACAGAAACTTGGTTATGAGACTCAAATTGATTTGCTTTTGGTGATAGATAATTTGAAAAAAATATCCATTCATTATTATCAATATACTTAAGATTTACATACCTTGCTTCAACTTCTTTCAATGGCTGGTTATAAGATGAAACAGAAATTGCTTCTATCCCTTTTTGACCATTATCTATGGCTTTTTGATAAAGAGACTGAAAAATAATGTAAGGTTTTTCAGGGCTAAGATTAAGAAAGTTAATCATGAAAAGTTATTGTGATGGTGCCCAGAGCCGGACTTGAACCGGCACGAAGTTGCCTTCGAGGGATTTTAAGTCCCTTGTGTCTACCAATTCCACCACCTGGGCAATTAGTTTGTATGATCAATGTTTCTCTTAATGAAAATATTAGAGAGATATTAAGCACTAAGCTTGAGTGAAATCCTTTCTCTTTCGGCATCAATTCCAAAAATGATACAAGAGAGCTTGTCACCTTTTTTATAATTTTCTATTGCTTCAGAAGGATTTTCATCTTCCGAAATGTCAGAAAGATGGATTAAGCCGTCAATATCGCCCTCTAATCCAACAAAAATTCCAAAATCAGTTACAGATTTAATGCTGCCTTCAACAGAGTCGCCCAATCCATACTTATTTGCAAATTCTGTCCAAGGGTTAGCTTTGGTTTGCTTTAAACCAAGAGAGATTCTTCTCTTGTCATGATCAATCTCTAATACCATGACCTTAATTTTTTCTTCTAAATCAACAACTTTTGATGGATGAATATTCTTGTTGGTCCAATCTAGCTCTGATAAGTGTATTAGACCTTCAACGCCCTGCTCAAGTTCAGCAAAACATCCATAGTCTGTTAAGTTAGAAACTGTAGCTTCATATACACCCCCAACAGAAAATTTTCCTTCGATTGTTTCCCACGGATCATTTTGGATCTGCTTTAATCCTAAGGAAACACGAAGTTTTTCTTTATCGAAACTTAAGATTTTTACATCAATTTCCTGCCCAAGACTTAAAACCTCTGATGGGTTTGTAACTCTTGACCATGAAATATCTGTGATATGTAAAAGACCATCTAGGCCACCTAGATCAACAAAAGCACCATAGTCTGTTAGGTTTTTCACGACACCTTTGACTATTTGACCTTCATCCAGATTTTTTAATAGCTCAACTTTTTCAGCAGAATTAATCTTCTCTAGAACAGCTTTTCTTGAGAGCACAACATTGTTTCTTTTATAGTCTAGTTTTATGACTTTAAATTCTTGAACAGTATTTTCAAGTTCTGGGGCTTCTTTAACAGGTCTTATATCTACAAGGGAACCAGGTAAAAATGCTTTAACGACATCAACCTCAACTGAAAAACCGCCTTTAACCCTTGTTAGAACTTTGCCTTCAACAAACTCTCCTGTCTCTAATGCATCTTCAAGCTTTTTCCAAGTAGCAATTTTTCTTGCTTTTTCACGAGAAATTCTCGTTTCTCCATATCCATCTTCTACAGCTTCTAAAGCAACCTGAACTTCATCACCAGATTCAATTTCAACTGATCCATCATTATTTCTAAATTCATCCAAGGAGATAACTCCTTCAGATTTCAATCCAACATGAACGGTCACCCATTCTTTATCGACATCTAAAACAACTCCTGTGACAATGGAGCCGGGTTGCATTTCAAGAGTGCTTAGACTTTCATCTAGTAGCGCGGCAAAGCTTTCTGACATATTTTTTATTCTTCCTTGGTATTTTCTTTATAAATTTTTAAAACAATTTCCAATACTTCTTGAGGAGTAAGATTGGAGGAATTCACTTCAACTGAATCATTTGCTGGCATCAAGGGAGATATTTCTCTTATTTTGTCTGCTTCATCTCGCAATCTAATATCATCAATTAGATCGCGCATATTAACGTCTTGACCCGCATTCTGCAACTCTAAAAACCTTCTCTTTGCCCTTACTTCTGCATCAGCAACTAAAAAAATTTTAGTCCCAGCATCAGGAAACACAACTGTACCCATATCCCTGCCATCTGCAACCAATCCGCAATTGCTAGCTAGGTCTCTTTGAAAACTTATTAAATTATCTCTTGTTTCTTTTAAGCTACTTAGTATAGATGCTGATTTCGCAACATTTTCATGCCTAAGAATTGAAGTTATATCTTTATTACTCTCAAAAACATGCATCTGATGATCTATGCTATTGATTTTTAAATTTAAAAATAGGTTCTTTGCGTTAACGTGATTTTGACTCTGCTCAAAACAATACGAGTATGCTCGGTAAAGCAAACCGCTATCTAATAAAATAAAATCAAGCTCTTTCGCCAAAGCTTTTGCGAGGGAACCTTTTCCAGATGCTGATGGCCCATCAATGGTAATAATATTATTATTTTTCAAGCTTATATCCTACAGATGAAATGAGTTCTATAAAATTAGGAAATGATGTGAATATATTTTTACAATCCTTTACAGTGATTGGTTTTGAGCATTTCAAACCAGCAATCAAAAAACTCATGGCAATCCTATGATCATCATGAGATTCAATAAAAATAGGTTCCTCTATACAAAGACTCTCTGAGCTTCCCATGATAGACATGCCATCATCAAAATTTTTATGAGCAATTCCAAGCATTCTAAAACCATCTGAGACTGCTTGCAGCCTGTCTGATTCCTTGACCCTTAATTCCGAAGCTTCTCTAATCAGCGTTTCACCCTCTGCGAATGCAGCAGCAATAGACAGAATAGGTATTTCGTCAATAATATTAGGGATTATTTCTCCTGAGAGCTCAACTCCTTTTAATTTAGATTTTTTAACTACCAGATCAGCACAAGGCTCCCCTGACTCTAATCTTTTATTTTTAACCTCAATCTTTGCGCCCATTTTTTTTAAGGCTTCCAATACCCCACTTCTAGAGGGATTCATTCCGACATTGGTAATCTCTAGTCCTGATGACTTACTTATTAAAGCGGCAACTATCAAAAAAGCTGCTGAAGAAATATCACCCACCACTGTATAGTTTTTGGCAACTAATTTATTTGAAGGGGGCATTTGAATAATATTTTTACTTCCCGCAGAGCTAATTTCTATATTTGCACCAAAGTTATGTAACATTCTTTCTGTATGATCTCTTGTTTGAATAGGTTCAATAATTTCAACACCTGACCCTGAAGCAAGACCGGCTAATAGGATGCTTGATTTTACTTGAGCACTTGCCACTGGCAACTCATATCTGTATTGCTTTTTGAGTGATGTTGGTGATATTGAAATGGGCAGCTTGCCACTTGATGATTTAATGTTGGCACCCATTTCGGTTAATGGGTTTATTATTCTACTCATGGGTCGAGAAGACAAAGACTCATCACCACAAAAAGAGAGATTTAACCCAATTCCAGAAGTCAGACCCAGCATGAGACGTAAGCCAGTCCCAGAATTACCAAGATTAAGTGGCTCGTCACAATTTTGAAAAATATGATTTCTTTTACACAAATGAACCAAACCATTTTCATCAACTGTAATACCGGCTCCAATTTGATTAAGGGCATTCATTGTTGAAAGCGGATCTTCTCCATGTAGGAAACCATCAACTATCATTTCTTGATTCATTAAAGCTCCAATCATTAAAACTCTTTGCGAGATAGATTTATCTCCAGGACATTGAACCGTTCCAAAAATCTGGTTGTGGATAGACGTGGTTAAATTCAATAGTTTGATTCCTTAAAATCTTTAAGTTCGCTTAAAAAAGCCTGAAGACTATGAGAATCATTTCCGATCTTGTCCTTCAAGATACTGAGACTTTTCATCAAATCATCTATTGCTATGGCAATATTCTTATTATTCATTGAAAAAATGTCTGCCCACATTTCGGAAGAAGATGAAACCAATCTTAAAAATTCTCCGAGACCACCACCTGAAAAATCTGAAAGATTATCTTGCTCAAGCCCCTTTAAAGTGTTTAATAATGCATATGCAGCTATATGAGGAAGATGACTTGAGTATGCAAATATCTGATCATGCAACTCAGCATCCAGCACTACAATATTTGATCCAAGTTTATTCCAAAGACTTGTAACTCGATTTACATGCTGTGATGCTACGGAATCATGATAAGACAGAATTGTGGATTTTCCGTCGAAAAGACCAGCAACTGAATTTTTTTCACCTGAAAGATGAGAACCTGCAACAGGATGAGAAAAAATAAAATTTTCAGGAAAATTAAATTCTTGCAAAATTTTATTTAAAGAGTTTTTAGAGCTTGTCGTATCCGTGATACTCACTGAAGAATTAAATAAAAAACCTAAGGATTTTAGAATGTTATTAGTTACACTCGGAGGAGTTGAGATAATGACCAGTGAATCTGCGTATTCAGCACTTTCTAAATCATTAAGAGAATTAAGTGAGCCCTGAATTGATTGATAATGTAACGCATTCTTTACGCTGTTTTGATCTGAATCAAAAGCTAAGATCTCGTAATCATTGGATCTTGATAAAGTTTTAGCAATCGAGCCTCCAATTAATCCTAAGCCAATAATAATAATTTTCATAAAAGCTCTTCTAATGCTCTAAGAAATTTTAAGTTTTCAGCTTCTGTTCCAATTGTCACTCTTATATAGTCTTTCATATCATACATATCAACAGATCGTACGATGACTCCTTTTTTCATTAGGTTATTAAACATTTCATTGCCTACAAAGTTTCCCTTGAAGGTAATAAAGTTTCCAACCGATGGAATGCAGTCAAGTCCAAGGATGGATAACTGATCAAATAAAAATTCATACTGTTCTGAGTTTAGCTTTATGCTTTGTCGAATATGCTCATGATCATTGATTGCTGTGCAAGCCATAGCTTGGGCTATAGCATTTACATTGAAAGGCTGTCTGATTCGATTAAGAACCTCAATCAAAGATGGATTAGCAATGCCATACCCAACACGAATGCTGGCCAAACCATGAATTTTAGAAAATGTTTTTGTAATTAATAAATTATCAAATTCGTGAAGAAGATCTAAAGGTTTGACGTAATCCTCTTTGGTTACATACTCGAAATATGCACAATCTAATACTACTAATACGGACGAAGGAACTTTTTTAAGTAACGAATAAACTTCTTCGTGATTATTGTATGTGCCAGTTGGGTTGTTTGGGTTTGCAATAAAGATTACTCTTGTACTCCTATCTAAATAATCCTCAAATGATTTTAAATCATGGCCCCAGTTACATGCAGGAACTTCTGTCAATGATGCTCCTGAGGATTGAGTAACAATTTTATATACTGCAAACGCATGCTTTGAAGCAACTGCTGAGGTGTTTGAGTTAAGGAAAGCTCTTGCAGCTAATTCCAAAATTTCATTAGAACCATTCCCTAAAATAATATTGTCAAAAGCAATGTTCTCATGAACTGCGATCTCTTCTTTAAGCTTTGTACCATTTCCATCAGGATATAAATGTAAATCATTTTCAAGTTCTGCTAAGATTGAAAGTGCTTTCGGGGATGCTCCAAGTGGATTTTCATTGCTCGCTAGTTTAACCACTTCATGATGACCAAATTCTGCGACAACTTCGTCAATTGAACGACCAGGCTCATATGGATGAAGATCCTCAATCCCTGGGTTAAGATTTTTAAGAATATCTAGACTCATAAGTCAGATGGATATGAGCCAAGAATACGAACAGATACACCTAATTCTTTCAAGCTGACAATAACTTGCTTAAGCTTTACATCTTTGTAGTGGCCACTGCTATCTATAAAAAAATTATGAGCATTCTTTGATTCTCTTGATGGACGTGTTTCAATTCTTTCTAGATTAATTTTTCTCTTATTAAAAGGCTCAAGGATTTTAATTAAAGCTCCGGGCTGATTGTCTGTTTGTATCAAGAAAGAGGTTTTATCTTTTTTAGTTTGCCCGATATCAATATTTCCGATAACTAAAAATCTTGTGTTGTTATCAGGAAAATCTTCAATGTTTTTTTGATAATGATGAAGCTTATATTTTTTGATTGCTAAAGAGCTAACTATGCATAATGTTTTTTGTTGAGTTTTAGATAGCTTTGCAGCTTCTGCGGTGCTTGAAGTTATCTCTCTCTTAGCATTCGGGAGATTTGCATCAAGCCATTTACTGCATTGACCTAGGGCTTGAGGATGAGATGCAATAACTTGAGCATCGGTTAATTTAAATTTTTTTGCTGAGGCAAGCTGATGATGAATAGGAAGATATGTTTCACCGCAAATTTTTATATCCTCATCTGCCAAAGAATTCAAAGTTGCATTAACAACTCCCTCAGAAGAATTCTCTACTGGCACAATACCAAAGTTCACTGCTCCAGTTCGCACTTGATGAAAAACGTCCTCAATAGTTGCTCTTGGCGAGCGGACTGGTGAAGAGCCAAATTGCTGAATAACTGCTCCTTCAGAGTGTGTACCTTCTGGACCAAGATATGCGATAGTCATTGCTTCTTCTAATGACAAGCATGAAGAGATAATTTCTTTAAATATATTTTGAATTTTTTTGTCTGAAATTGGGCCTTGGTTGAGCTTAGAAATATTTCTAAATATTTCTGCTTCTCTGTCAGGCTTATAAAAAGACTTATTAGAATTAGCTAGGTCCTTTAAGTCACCTATTTTTTGAGCTAAAGAGCCTCTTTTTTGAATAAGCTTTAAGATTTGATGATCAATTGCATCAATTTTCTGCCTAATAGGTTTAATTTTATTCTTACTCACAACTTTATCCGTGCTTAGATTGAAAATCTCCCATGAAATTAATCAACGCTTCTACTGCTTCAATTGGAATAGCATTATAAATACTTGCTCTCATCCCGCCAACTGACCTATGCCCTTTTAAGTTAAGTAAACCTGCATTTTCTGCATCATGCAAGAATTCAGAGTCTAATTCTGAGTTTTTCAGCAGAAAAGGAATATTCATTATTGATCTATTTTCTTTGGAAATAGGATTCGAAAAAAAATCTGATTGGTCTATAAAATCATATAGTTTCCTCGCCTTATGCTTGTTAATCTCCTCAATAGATTTTAATCCTCCCATATCTTTTAGCCATGAAAAGACTTTACCGGAAAGGTACCATGCAAAGGTTGGCGGAGTATTAAACATGGATTCAGCACTTGCATGTTTTGCATACTGAAGCATGTCTGGCAATTCATTAGAAGCTGTATTTAGAAAGCTATCTTTTATGATGCAAATGGTTAATCCAGCAGGTCCAATATTTTTTTGTGCGCCTGCATAAATCATAGAAAATTTTGATACATCAATTTGCTCACTTAAAATCACTGATGACATATCTGCTATCAGTGATGCTTTTGTTGTTGGAGGAGCATGCAACGCATTACCTTGAATTGTCTCGTTAGCGACATAATGCAGGTATGCAGCATCTTCAGAGCAGGTCCAACTTTCTTCGTTTGGCACATGATCAAAATTAGATGATTCAGAGCTTGTGACTACATTTACATCTATTATTTTTGATGCTTCATTGATAGCTTTTTTAGACCAACTTCCAGTTAGAGCGTAGTCAGCAACCTTCTCTGATCCAAAATTCATTGGAATCATTGAGAATTGAAGAGTTGCGCCTCCTTGAAGAAATAAGACTTGATAATCACTTGGTATTTCTAATAGATCTATTAAGTCTTGTCGTGCCTTATTTGCTATGTTCATATAATCAGAAGATCTATGGCTCATCTCCATTACTGACATGCCTGAATCTTTCCATTCCAGCATTTCAGATTTAGCTTCTTGCAAAACAGGTTCAGGAATAGCAGCAGGGCCTGCTGAAAAGTTCCATTTTCTCATTATTCCTCTTCTTCTTCAGGAGGAATTCTAACGCCCTCGATTAACTTTTCCCCATCCTTAGGAGAAATCACCTTAACGCCTTGAGTATTTCTACCCAGAGTAGGTATTTGACTGATGGCAGTCCTAATTAATGTTCCTTTATCACTGATAAGCATAATTCCATCATTCTCATCCACGGAGACAGCTGAGACCATATTTCCGTTTCTCTCACTCGTCTTCAAAGCAATAACACCTTGCCCGCCTCGGTTATATGAAGGGAAATCTTCAAGATTTGTTCTCTTGCCAAAACCATTTTCAGACAAACATAAAATAGTCTTAGAGGGATCACCAATCATTAAAGAAATAACTTTCATACCATCTTTAAGTGTAATCCCTTTTACGCCTCTTGCAGTTCTTCCCATGGGACGAACTTTGGATTCATGAAATCTAATCAATTTCCCAGAATAGGATGAGAGCAAAATATCATTATTTCCATTGGTTATGACTGTTCCAACCAGTTTGTCGTCGTCATCTAACCGAATTGCTTTAATTCCAGACTTATATTTTTTATGAAATAAGTTTAGATTTGTTTTTTTTACAACTCCATTTCGGGTTGCCATAAAAATAAATTTATCTTCTGAAAATTCATCCACAGGTAAAATTTGTGTCACTGTCTCATCATCATCTAGCTTCAACATATTGACTAAAGGCCTGCCTTTAGATGTTCTGCTTGCCACAGGGATCTCATATACTTTTAACCAAAAAACTTTTCCTTTAGTTGTAAAGCAAAGAAGTTGACTATGAGAACTCAAAACATAGAGATTTTGAATTAAGTCTTCCTCCTTGACAGATGCACCAGCTTTGCCAACACCACCCCTTCGCTGCTCTCTGTATTCATCAAGTGGTTGAGTTTTAGCGTAACCGCTTCTTGATAAAGTTAAAACTCGTGTCTCTTCTGGAATTAAGTCTTCATTTGAGATGTCGTGACGAGTGTCATTGATATTTGTTTTTCTTTCATCACCAAAATTTTCTCTAACTTCTGTTAGTTCATCTTTAATTAACTGTAAGAGCGTATCTTTGTCATCAAGAATTTTCTGAAGCTCTAAAATTACCGCAAGAATTTCATTGAATTCTGCAGAAAGATTATCTTGCTCTAGACCAGTAAGTCTTCCAAGTCTTAATTCAAGTATTGACTTAGCTTGAGCTGGGGATAGTTTGTAGCTTTTTCCTTTTATACCATATTCAGATGAGAGACCTTTAGGGCGACAAGCATCCTTGCCAGCCTTTTTAAGAATTGCCTCAATTGGACCCGCTTTCCAAGATTTCTTGCATAGCTCAGTTGCTGCAATCTTAGTATCTTTAGATTTTTTAATTATTTTAATAACTTCATCAATGTTGGCAATTGCAACCATCAAACCCTCAACAATGTGGCCTCTCTCTTTAGCCTTTCTAAGATCAAACTTTGTTCTCTTTATGACAACATCTTTTCTATGTTTTATAAATTCTTGAAGGATTTCTTTAATATTTAATACTCGGGGCTGACCATCCACTAGAACAGTGAAATTAATACCAAAGGATTGTTCCAACTGTGATTGAGCAAATAAATTATTTTCTAAAACCTCAACAGACTCTCCACGCTTAACCTCAATCACTACCCTTAGACCATCTTTATCAGATTCATCCCTGATTTCACTAATTCCATCGATCTTCTTTTCTTTTACCATCTCAGCAATTCTTTCAAGCATCTTTGCTTTATTTACCATGAAAGGTATCTCATTAATTATCAATGAGCTCTTTCCTGATTTATCCTCTTCTACAGAAGTTTTAGCGCGGACATGAATAATTCCTCTGCCAGTTTTATAGCCTTCATAGATTCCAATTCTTCCATCTATAGTGCCTCCTGTTGGAAAATCAGGACCGGTAATGATTTGAATGATTTCATCAATACTCGCTTTGGGATTGTCCAATAAAAGCAAACATCCATTTAGTACCTCTGTTAAGTTATGTGGGGGTACATTTGTTGCCATGCCAACCGCGATACCTGATGAGCCATTAACAAGCAGAGCAGGAATTCGTGTAGGCATTACATCAGGGATCTGCTCTGTTCCGTCATAATTAGGAGAATAACTTACAGTTTCTTTCTCAATATCATTAAGAATCATATCCGTAATTTTTGCCATTCTAACTTCGGTATAACGCATGGCAGCTGGAGAGTCTCCGTCGATAGAACCGAAATTACCCTGTCCCTCAACCAAGGTATATCTCATTGAAAAATCTTGGGCCATCCTGACCATTGCCTCATACACAGCAGAATCGCCATGAGGATGATATTTACCTATTACATCCCCAACCACTCTCGCTGATTTTTTATAAGGCTGTCGATAAGTATTTCTAAGAATATGTTGTGCATATAAAATTCTTCTATGCACCGGTTTGAGACCATCTCTTACGTCTGGGAGCGCCCTTCCATGAATGACGCTCATTGCATAACTTAAATATGAGGTTTTTAGCTCATCTTCAATGTTTATTGGTAAGATTTGTTTTGCAAAATCAGTCATTTTGTAACCTTAAAATTGATATTTTTTACGCGCAGAAAACTCCCTTAATCAAGGTTAAATTTTACCATACTTCAGGGAGAATTTAGTCTTTAAATTCAGCTACAATTTGGCCAATTGATTCCTTTGCATCTCCGAATAACATCCTAGTATTTTCTCTAAAAAATAATGGATTTTGCACTCCGGCAAAACCGGAAGACATTGATCTTTTGAGAACAAAAACTGTCCTAGCATTATGAACTTCTATAATTGGCATTCCATAAATTGGGCTACCTTCCTCCTCAGTCGCAGAAGGATTTACAACATCATTAGCTCCGATAACTATTGCCACATCTATGGTGTCCATTGAAGGATTCACATCATCAGGTTCAGCGAGCAAATCATAGGAAACATTTGCTTCAGCTAAAAGAACATTCATGTGACCAGGCATACGCCCTGCAACAGGATGGATTCCATATTTTACTTCTGTGCCATTCTCCTCTAAAAGCTCTCCCATTTCTCGAACAACATGCTGAGCTTGAGCAACTGCCATACCATACCCGGGAACTACCAAAACACTGGATGCATTTTCTAAGATTAAGTATGCATCATCGGAGGTAATAGGTTTAACTTCACCCTGCGCTTCTGAAGAGCCTGTTTGGCTGGATGATGCGTATCCGACAAATAGAATATTCGTGATGGTTCTATTCATGGCCTTGGCCATAATAATAGTTAAAATTAATCCGCTGGCCCCAACAAGTGATCCAGCAACGATTAACACGTTATTAAGCAATAATAAGCCTGCAAAAGCTGCAGCTATTCCTGAGAATGAATTAAGCAAAGAAATAACAACAGGCATATCGCCACCACCAATAGGCATCACAAATCCGATACCAGCAATTAATGTTATGCCTAAAAAGATTAGGAAGTAAGATGGGACTTGCGGGATAAACTGAGAAATGGTGGGTTCAGCAATGACATAGATTAATGCTGGCATGCTTAAGTAAAAGAAAGATATAAAAACGTTTGTAATAATCGAGCCTTTACCCAGCTTTAACTTTTCAGATAGCTTTCCATATGCTATCAGAGAGCCTGAGAATGTTATACCCCCAATGTAAATAGTTAGCATAATTAGCACATGTTGGAAGACAGAGTTGCTTGGTTCATTGAACGATGACCATGCAATTAAAAATGTTGCCAAACCACCGAAGCCATTAAACAAAGCTACCATTTCTGGAATGGCAGTCATCTTTACTTTTAGAGCAATAATAGAACCTATTAGACCACCAAGTAAAACACCAGCAAGGATAATCTTCATGTCAATTTCTAAACTTAAACAAGTGACTCCAACTGCAGAGAACATGGCAAGGGCGGATAGATAATTTCCCTTAACTGCTGTAGCTTCCTTTCCAAGCATTTTTATCCCCAGAATAAACATTACAGAGGAAATAATGTAAACAATGTTTTGGATGACTTGGATGTTGGCTACATTTTCCATTGTTTATCTCTTCTTGAACATACTTAACATTCTGTTTGTTACTAAATAGCCGCCAAACACATTAATAGAAGCAAATAAAATAGCGCCGAAAGCTAAAATATCTTGCATTTGACCAGAACTTGACAGCATTAAAGCGCCGACTAACGCAATTCCAGAAATCGCATTGGCACCTGACATTAAGGGAGTATGAAGAGTACTTGGAACTTTTGAAATTAGCTCCAAACCTAGAAAAATAGACAGCAGTAGAACAAACCCTAACAAAATATACATTTCCATTATGCGAACCTCTCATTCATTATTTTTCCTTCGTATGCAAGAACACTACTTTGAATAACCTCATCTTCAAAATCAAAATTAATAGCACTAGATTCTTCATTATAAAAATCAGTGATCCAGTTGATAATGTTATTTGAGAGAGCGAAAGAAGCATGTGAAGAAACTTTTGAAGCCAGGTATGAAATGCCAACGACTTTTACACCATTAATTTCAACAACTTCATCAACAACAGAACCTTCAACATTTCCACCTGTTTCTACAGCCATATCGAGGATCACACTTCCTGGTTTCATTTTTTTAATTGTCACCTCATCAATAATTTTGGGAGCTGGTCTTCCAAAAATTTGAGCTGTGGTAATAACAATATCTGAACGTTCGCATACAAGACTTTGAAGTTCTTTTTGTTTAACTATTTGTTCAGGAGTTAATTCTTTAGCGTAACCTTGATCAGTTTGGCCGGTATCACCTAAATCAATTTTTATAAACTTTGCACCAAGAGATTTAACTTGCTCCTCCACAACATCACGAGTATCAAATGCTTCAACTCTAGCCCCCAACCTTTTGGCTGTTGCGATAGCTTGCAACCCTGCAACGCCAACCCCAATAACAAATACTTTAGCTGGTTTAAGTGTTCCTGCTGCAGTCATCATCATTGGAAGAGCTGAGGATAAATGCTGTGCAGCTTCTAAAACAGCCGCATAACCTGCAAGGTTTGCTTGTGAGCTTAATACATCCATTTTTTGTGCTCTAGTAATCCTAGGAATAAATTCCATGCTTACTGCATTAATTTTTGATTGGTTTAATGCTTTGAGCTCATCACCAGCATGAAACGGATTTAACATACCTAGCACAGTTGAACCTGATTGAATTTTTGCTGATTCATCCTTGCTCAAAAAAGAAGGAGTAATCAAAAGATTACCTTTTGATAAACATTCATCTCTTGTAATAGCCTTCAGGCCGAGGTCGATAAATGTTTTATCGGAAATATTAATTCCATCTCCAATACCTGATTCAAAAGAGAGCGTTACTCCCTTTAGGTCTAGAATCCTTCCAACTGTATCAGGATGAATTACAGACCGGTGATCTCTTGAGTCTGGAGATTTGAGGGCAACTATATGCATTTATTCAAATAGAGAAAAACTTGTAGTACATTGCAAATTATTTAAAGTACATTGTCAACATTTAAAAAAAACCTTTTAAAACTCATATTTCTTCAATAAAAATAATGTAGCTTAACTACAATAAGTAAAAAAATTTTTATAGGTCGAGGCTTGCACCGCCGTCAACTGTTACTAATTGACCTGTCATTAACTCGCTTGATTCAATTATATTCAATATAACTTCAGCAATAGATTCTGGAGTACATGTTTTTTTCAAAGGCGTTGAAGTTTGAACGCGTAATTTAACTGCCTCATACATCTCCGGACCCATTCCATTTTTCAACCATTCTCCCTCAATAAAGCCTGGGCATACAGCATTTACTCTAATTGGGCCTAAATTTCTTGCCATTGATAAAGTCATAGTATTTAAAGCGCCTTTTGAAGATGCATAAGCAAGTGAACTTCCAATACCTTTTATTCCAGCTATTGATGAAATATTCACAACGCATGGATTTGGACTTTTTAACAGATGTTCTTTTGCTGCTTTTACCATTTGAAATGGCCCCACAACGTTTACACCATAAATATGTTGAAAATCTTCAGCATCAAGACTATTCAGTTCTGCGTGATCCCAAGCAAACTTAGTTGTGCCAGCATTATTAACTACAGCATCCAGCCTGCCCCACTTTTCAATAGCCTTATTGATACTAGATAGGCAATGCTCATCATTTGCAACATCGGCCTGAAATGCAAGAACCTCAGCGCTTTCACTGGAGCAATTTTTAGCTATCATCCTTGCTTCCTTAATAGAAGATGAACATGTAATCAGTACATTCCACCCATTTTCTGAAAGCAGTTTTGCTGTTGCAGCCCCTACACCTCTACTTCCTCCTGTAACAACAGCAACTGGATTATCAGACATCTTGTTAGCTTCCTTTTATAAAAAATAATAAACTTACCTATTCTTACATGCAATGATGTAATCTTCCACACTATATGAGATGTGTTTATGACTCAAAATATTGATCCAAATGAAGTAAATAAGTTTGCTGAGATAGCTGAGAATTGGTGGGATCCAACTGGTGACTTTAAACCCTTGCATGTTATTAATCCGCTTCGAGCAAACTATATCGATCAAAAAATATCTGTAAAGGGATTAAAAGTATTGGATGTTGGTTGCGGAGGAGGCCTTCTGGCAGAAGCGCTCAATTCAAAAGGTGCTAAGGTAACTGCGATTGATGTAACAGAGGCCAATATAGGAGTTGCTAAACTTCATGCAAAAAAAATGCAAATTGATATCGACTACAAATTAATCACCGCAGAAGATCTTGCAAAGCAAGAAAATGAGTGCTTCGATGTGGTTTCCTGCTTGGAGGTAATTGAACATGTCCCTGACCCAAGCCAACTAATCAAAGCATGTTCTGATCTTTTGAAACCTAATGGTCAGATGTTTCTTTCAACTCTAAACAGGAATCCTAGATCTTTTATTACAGCAATTGTCGGAGCAGAATATATTTTTAATGTATTACCAAAAGGAACACATGAGTGGAATAAATTTATTAAGCCATCTGAATTAGAAAAATATATGCGAAATGCTGGCATTAAATTAATTGAGAGCAAAGGGATGTTTTACAATCCTATTTTTCATACAGCAAACTTAAATAATGATCTTGGGGTTAACTATATGATGCATGGATCTAAAAATGCCTAAGGGAGTTCTATTTGATCTTGATGGCACTCTTTTAGATTCAGCTCCTGATTTTATTGCTAGCATGGATAATTTGCTAACAAAACATAATCAACCAAAACTTGATCCGGAAACCATAAGAAGTAATGTGTCTGATGGTAGCTGGAAGCTTACCAGTTTAGGCTTCAATATTGATATTTCAGACAATAAATGTGTTGCTTTAAGAGAAGAGCTATTAGAGGAATACGAATCAAACCTTCTAAAACATGGCGGGGTCTTTGAGGGCATCAAAGAGATGCTGGCATCTTTAGAGGATGATGGGATTCCTTACGGAATAGTGACTAATAAGCCGCTTCGTTTTGCTGAGCCAATTCTAATAAATGAGCTTGCATTTAAAAATTGTAAAACTCTCATATGTCCTGATCATTTGGATGCTATTAAGCCAGATCCTGAAGGTATTTTGAGAGGCTGTAAGGATTTAGGAATTCATCCAACTGAATGCGTTTATGTTGGTGATCATGCTAAGGATATCGAAGCTGGAATAAATGCAGGATCAGAAGTTATTGCTTGCTATTTTGGATACTCACTTAAAGCTGGTGATTGTAGAGAACATATTCTAGGCGCCAATCATCCAAATGAACTATATGAATTAATCTCAAAATTATAGAAATGAGCATATCTGACAAGACAATATTGATTACGGGTGCAACAGATGGAATTGGTAAAGTTTTGGCAATAGAGTTTTCTAAGTTGGGCTCTAATATTATTCTTTTGGGCAAAGATGCATCCAAATTAGATAAAGTTTATGATCAGCTTGATCGCTCTAAAAAATCTCAAAAACATTTAATTCTAGAGGCTGATCTTGCCTTATTAAATAATGAGTCAGCGCATGAAATTTTAAAGGCAATAACCAGTGAATATCATTCATTAGACGGTATTATCAATAACGCAGCTATATTAGGCACAATGACAACTTTAGAGGATTATGAATTGTCTAGGTGGGATGAGGTTTTAAATATTAATTTAAGGGCTCCATTTATACTTTCTAAAACTTTAAAATCAGTTCTTGAAAATGCGTCATTCCCAAGGATTATTTTTACATCATCTGGCGTGGCTAATATTGGTAGAGCTTTTTGGGGCGCTTACTCAGTCTCTAAATTTGGTTTAAAAGGGCTTGCAGAAATATTTGCAAACGAACTTGAATCTACCTCTTCGATAAGAGTATTTAATTTCGATCCTGGAGCCACCCAAACTAAAATGAGAGCTTCTGCAAGACCTGCTGAAGACCCAAGCTCCCTGAAAACACCAAATGAGCTAGTAGATTGTTACCTGTGGTTTTTTAGCAAAGAAAGTTCTGATTCAAAAAAACACTATTTTGAATATGATGAACTTTCTAAGAAAGTGACCTCCACATAAGAAGGCTTAAATAAGTTCTCCATGGCTTAAATAATTCATAAAACTCATAACTCAATTCATGCTTACTAAAAAAATACTCATGAGCATGTTTTATACCAAGATCATTAATGGGCATGATATCTGTATCTCCCAGATAAAACATTCTAGCCATTTGAACTGACCACGGACCAATTCCTTTATTAGTAATTAACAAGTTTTCAAATTCAGCATTTGTTAGATCGCTTAAATCACTTCGTTTGAAAGAAGATAATTCTGAATTCTGAATTAACCCAGTTACATAATTTGCTTTTGATTTCGACAGACCTGCTTCGTGTAATGCTACTTCTATACTTTGAGAGTTTTTGTTACTTTGAATAATTGGTTGCACTCTTGACCAAATAGTTTTAGCTGCCTTGGTAGAAAGTTGCTGACTAACCACAACTGATGCAAGATATTCAACGAAGGGAAGTGGGGATAAATTAATTTTAATTGGGTCAGAATTTTGAAGATACTCACTAAGTAAATTAAAGTTTTTATCTCTGGAAATGCTTAACAAAGCTTCATAAGCTTTATCACTTTCCATAATTTTGCAATTCTATAATCTGAGATTCAGTCAAATTCATGAAAGAGCCTTCCCTCAGAGTTGAGGGCAAGAAAATTGGTCCAATCCTCACTCTTTTTAACCTACTTACTTCTAAATCTTGGGATTCAAAAATTTTTCTAACTTCACGGTTTTTGCCAGTGAGCATGCAAACTGAAAACCATTGATTAGAACTTTGCTTTTCTCCTGGAACAATATCTGAAAATTTATAAATCTTATTTTCAATCTTAATACCTGACAACATATTTTTTTTCTTTATCTCATTGAAATGTCCTCTTGCTCTTACAAGATACTCTCTGTCAATTTCAAATGAAGGATGCATGAGTTGATGAGCCATGGTTCCATTATTAGTAAATAACATCAAGCCAGAAGTATTAATATCAAGCCTGCCAACTGCTATCCAATCCGGCTCATTTTCAACTTTTGGTAAAAAATCAAATACGAGCTTAATCTTTTTCTCATCTTTCTTTGAGGATAATACTCCACGGGGTTTATTAAGCATGATAACTTTTAAATCAGCATTTTTTAAAACTACTTTTTGGCCATCAAAAATTACTTCGTCAGCTTCAGAGACTTTCGTGCCCAAAGTAGCAATTTGACCATTAACAGAAATTTTATTCTCTTTGATCAATTGTTCGCATGAACGCCTTGAACCCAAGCCAGCTTGGGCTAAGAACTTCTGCAATCGCAGCATGTAGTTATACGGCTTCTAGCTGATCTAGAGTTTCTTCGGCCGTTAATGCTTCAGGCAATGGAGGTAAATCATTTATTGATTTGAGGTTCAAATCATTCAAAAAATTTTTGGTTGTTTCATACAAAGCAGGTCGACCTGGAACATCACGATATCCTGCTACTTTAATCCATTCCCTATCAAGTAATGATCGAATTATTTGAGTGCTCACAGTCACTCCTCTGATATCCTCGATATCACCCCTAGTTACAGGTTGCTTATAGGCAATTATAGAAACAGTTTCCATCAATGCTTTGGAGAGTCTGCTTGAGGTGTCATTCCATAGAGGATAAAGACAATCACCGTACCTCTCTCTTACCTGCATTCTAAAACCTGAAGCAACTTCTTTAATTTCAATTGAGCTATCTGTATATCTTTCTTCTAATAAATGTAAGGCCTCTTTAATGCTAGGCAAATCTACCTCTATGTTTTGCGATCCCATAAGTGTTCTAATCTCAGATAAACGCATAGGTCTTCCCGCTCCAAAAAGAATAGACTCAACAAGATTGGGTAAATTTTGAAAATCAGTCATCTAATGAACTCCTCGGTTAGTTGATTTGAGATAAAGTTGATTAGAATCTTTGTTTTGGATCAGTTCAACATGTCCATCTTTAGCTAAATCCAAAGAAGCTAATAACGCAACAACAACTCCCTGTTTGCCCTCTTTTTTCTGATATGTTTGAAAGAATTGGATAACATTCCTTTTGCTGAGAATTGACAAGATTAATGCAATTCTTTCTTGTGTAGATAATTCTTCAAAATGAATTTCGTGATGTGCAGAAAATTTCGGTCGCGTGGACACTTCGTGAAATATTACCGCAAGCTCTTGAGGAGATATGTCTAAAGATGCCTCACGCTCTCTAAATTTTGGCAAAGCTGTAGTGGCAAGAAAGAAGTCTCTATCCAATCTTGGCAAGTTAGAAATAGATTCTGACGCAGTTTTATACCTTTGGTATTCTTGCAATCTTCTAATAAGCTCAGATCGGGGGTCTTGCTCTTCATCTTCTTCTTCAGACTGCGGAATTAACATTCTAGATTTTATTTGAGCTAAAGTTGCAGCCATTACCAAATAATCAGATGCAAGTTCTATCTTCAAGGCATCCATTAATTCAATATATTTAATATACTGATCTGTAATTTCAGAAATATCTAAATCTAAAATATCAATATCTTTCTTTTGAATTAGATAAAGCAATACGTCCATTGGCCCAGAAAAGTCTTCTAAGTAGATCTCCAATGCTTCTGGTGGGATAAATAAATCGTCAGGAAGTTGCGTTAAGGCTTCACCTTTAAATTGTGGAAATTCTAGTTGCGCCTGAGATTTCATAAGTTCAATTATACAAGATGCTGTAATTATAAGCTCTTTTTAACACAACATCTTGTGATTTTGCATAAAAATGTTGATTTTGAGGTTTTTCTTAATGCCTGAAAAAGAATTAATTAGATCAATTAAAACCTATTTTTTTGATTTAATTGCATTAATATTTGATGCATGGAATCTATTTACCACACAGACAATACAAGAATTGTTGAAAAGTTCGATCTTATTACGCCTAATGAGGTAATTTCAGAGTACCCACTTACCGACGAAATCTCAAAACTAGTTTATGGAACAAGAAATGAAGCCAGTCAAATCCTTCATGGTAAAGATGATAGAGTTATTATTGTTTGTGGGCCATGCTCCATTCATGATCCAGAGTCTGCTTTCGAATATGCTCAATTGCTAAAAAAAGCAAAAGATTCGTTAAACGCTAATTTACTCATAATAATGAGAGTTTATTTTGAAAAACCTAGAACAACTGTGGGTTGGAAAGGTTTGATTAATGATCCGGACATCAATGAAAGCTATGATGCAAACAAAGGCTTGAAGATGGCAAGAAAAATTCTTAGAGATGTTACTGCAATGGGGCTGCCTGTTGGAACAGAATTTTTAGATCCTATTTCACCTCAATATGTTGCGGATTTAATTTCTTGGGGAGCTATAGGAGCTAGAACAGCAGAAAGCCAATCTCATAGAGAGTTAGCCTCAGGTCTTTCTTGCCCAATCGGGATTAAAAATGGGACAACTGGTGCGTTAAAACCTGCAATTGATGGCATTCAAGCAGCCAATCATCCGCACGTATTCTTTTCAAATACAAAGGATGGGAGAGTATCTATATACAAAACATCTGGAAATTCAGACTCACATATCATCTTACGAGGCGGAAAAGAGCCTAATTTTAGCTCCGAAGCAATAAATCAGACATTAACTGCATTAGTTGAAGCAGGTGTGAATGAATCAATTATGGTAGATGCAAGCCATGGAAATAGCCAAAAACAATTTAAGAAACAAATTGATGTTGTGAATGACATCGCATCGCAAATATCTGATGGCAATCAGAGCCTCAGAGGACTGATGCTAGAAAGCCATTTAGTTGAAGGTAACCAAAGCATCACAGATAACCTAACATATGGTCAAAGTATTACTGACGCGTGCATGAATTGGGATGACACTTTTAACTGCCTTCAAGTAATCAACGAAGCTGTGCAAAAGAGGCGAGGCTAATTGAAAACAGACTTATTTACTTTCTCTGTTCAAGAAGCTGAAACTCTAGGACTAGAATGCGCAATTGTTCTGGCTGCCTCAAAGAATCTGGAGAAATGCTCAGCTATGCCAAATGAAATGGCATTACTAATTAAAGAAAAAATTCCTTTTTTAGAAGAGCAAGAAATTCTTTCACATTTAAAAAGATTGATTGATTTAAAGTTAATATCCTCAGATATTAGTCCTCGATTTAGTGAATCATCTGCTAAGAAGAATCTATATAAGTTAAAACTTCCTACAAAAAATATTAGTGCTGGAAAGAGAAAACTTGATTACTCATGGGCGCCCTCAGTGCAGGCATTTGAAGTATTGGGGATGGGTAATATTAATAAACAATTTATTGAAAATAAAGTTAATGAATTCAAAATGTATTGGATGGAAAAAAATCAAGTTAGAGATAACTGGAATGTATTATTTGTTGATTTTATTCGCAGGGAATGGGTTAAGGAAAATTCTGAGAATAAAGGTTTGCCAGTCTGCATAGATGAAAACTGGTTACCCTCTAACGATGCAATTGATATTTTAGAATTAGCGAATGTTTCTAAAAATGATGCGTTAAAGCACCTAAAGGAGTTTATACTTTATTGGAAAGAGAATGGAACAGCCCTTAGATCTTGGAACTCAAAATTTGTAGATTTTGTAAAACGAAAAGAGTTAATTGGTTCTTACGAAGAAAAAGATGACAAAAAAAATTACAGACATAGTGAACCAGGAGAATTTTCTCAAAAGTTCAAAGACAGAACAAAAGATGACTCCTGGGCAGAAAATCTCGAGCTCTGAACGAAAAAGTTTCATCAAAGCTATTGATAATCTCTTTTTAAAGTTAGAACTCTCCTATCATTATCAATTTTATAAAGTTTTTGGAACAGATCACAAACTTAATGAAGCAAAGAAACTTTGGGCAGAAAGCTTAAAAAAATATCCGGCTGAATGTATTGATGCTGCTGTAGAAACAGTAATTCAAGTAAACGATTACCTCCCAACTCTTACAGAAATACTCAAGGCATGTTCAGGGTCAATGGGCACAATTAATATTCCAACTCCACAAGAAGCATTTATTGAGGCTCAGAAATCCTCATCACCAAGACGAAGCTTTCCTTGGACTCACCCAATTATTTACTGGGCAGGAAGAGAGGTTGGTTGGGAATTAATTAATTCTCAAAATAATAACAATACTTTTCAAGCCTTCTCAAAAACTTACATGCGCTTGGTTAAAGAAATGAAAACAGGTAAAGAATTTAAAGTTACTCCTGCAGAAGAATCAGATGCTTTCAAGCCTGTAGATATAAATTTATTGGAAAAGCTAAGAAAAAAATATGACCTGTAAAATGTAAAGTGTACTTTACAAAAAAGATGAACTATAATCCCTCCCCGGTTGTCAAAATAAAGTAGCATAAAAAATTATAAAAAATGTCAAAAAACGTCAGGATTTCTCTATATATTTTAGTCCCCGTAATTGCCTGGATGATTTCTGGTCAATTTGTAGCAGAAGTAACATTAGCGGAAAAGGCAAATAATAAATTATCCTCAGTTGTTATTTCTGAGAGTGAATCTGCTTTCTTTTCACCTTCAATTAAGTTAAATTCTTCAGCCACTTCTGAGAAAAGAGTAAATATTTTGGCCAAGACATCTGGAGAAGTAATGCCAAATAATATCTTGCAGGGTGATTGGGTCCAAAAAGACCAAGTACTATGTAGGCTGGGTGTCGTAGAGCTAAATAGAACAGAAGTAAAATCGCCATTCAAAGGTTATATTGAAAGAATTGTTAAGCCTGGCAATTACTTAACTAAAGGTCAAACATGCGCTGTAATTATTGAATTAGATCCTATTACTTTTATTGCTGAGGTTCCTGAAACAGAAATTAAAAAGGTGATTAATGGGCAACAAGTTTTAATTGAACTGGTCACAGGAGAAGTGATCAAGAGCAAATTAACTTTTGTATCAAAAAGTGCATCGGCCTCTACCCGTACCTTTAGAGTCGAAGCCAAAGTCTCTAATGCTAGCGGTAAAATAAGAGATGGAATTACCGGAACAATGACCATTCAAACCAATAAGGTACTTGCCAATAAAATATCGCCATCTATTTTACTTTTATCTGATGATGGTGACCTAGGCGTTAGAGCAGTCAATGATAATGATGAGGTTAAATTTTTACCGATCAATATCATTGAAGATACTAATGATGGAATATGGGTAACAGGAATTCCAAACCTCTCAAAGCTTATTGTGCTTGGTCAAGGATTTGTAAAAAATGGGGAGAAGGTACAAACAACTTTCTTGTCTGATGTATGATTAAAATTGTAGATTTTGCTTTATCAAAAGCAAGAACTACCCTTGCCTTAGCTCTACTTGTTATTATTGCCGGATCAGTTGCGCGATCTTCTCTTGGCGTGGCTGCTGATCCAAACATCCAATTACCTCTTGTAAGCGTTTCAGTATTTTTAGATGGCGCCTCTCCAGAAGACGCTTCCAGGCTCATTGCAAGACCCTTGGAAACTAGATTAAGAAGTGTTCCTGGTGTTAAGGAGTTATCTTCATCTGCAAGATTAAGTTATGCGAGAATTGTTGCAGAGTTTGAAGTTGGTTATAGCATAGATACAGCTCTAAGAGATATCAAGCAAGCGGTAGAGGAAATTAAATTTGAGCTTCCAAGAGAAGCAGAAGATCCTCAAATCAGAGAGTACTCCTTTGCTATGTTTCCAGTTATGAACTTAAGTCTCATTGGGTCAGCTTCGTTGAGACAAAAGGTATATATAGCAAGAGAGCTTCAAGATAAATTAGAATCTATCAGTGAAGTACTTGCAGCAGATCTTGAAGGAGTTCCTCAAGAGGTTCTTGTAGGAATCATAGATAAATCCAAAATGGAAACCTATGGAATCACCTTAAACCAGCTATACAACGCTATTTCAAGCAATAACCTAATCATCCCAGGTGGAGCCCAAGATACGGGCTCAGGTAAATTTAACATCGAAGTTCCTGGAATTTTTGAAACTGCAGAAGATGTTTACAACATTCCAATTAAAGTTACTCGAGATGCAGTTGTAACACTAAGTGATATTGGAGAAATTAAAAGAACTTTCAAAGATTTCTCTTCTTTTGCAAAAGTGAATGGCGAAGATGCAATAACACTTGAAATTAGAATTAGAGTTGGTGCAAATGCAATTGATGCTAAAACTAAAATTTTAAAAGTAGTTTCTGATTTTCAGATAGCCCTGCCCCCCAATCTTTCGATAGTAAAGACTAATGATGAGACTGTTTGGGCAGAAATGATGATCTCAGAACTTGAAGGAAATATTATTACAGCTATTTTCTTGGTTATGGTCCTGGTAATTGCAAGCATGGGCGTAAGAGTTGGAATGTTGGTTGGTCTCTCAATTCCCTTTTGTTTTTTATTAACCTTCATTATTTTAAAGATTGTTGGAATTGAATTTAACTTTCTTGTCATGATGGGTCTTCTTCTCGGGTTGGGAATGTTAATCGATGGTTCGATAGTGGTAACTGAGTATGCCGATAGAAAAATTTCTGAGGGTTTGAATAGATTAGAAGCATATCGACTTGCTTCAAAAAGAATGTTTTACCCAATTCTCTCATCCACAGCTACTACCATTGCAGCTTTTATACCTTTAATTTTTTGGCCAGGCTTTACCGGTCAATTTATGCGTTACCTTCCCGTAACAGTTTTTATTGTTTTAACTGCATCTCTTGTGTACGCAATGATCGTAACTCCTGTTATAGGCTCAATATTTGGACAAAGAAGATCCACTCTTGTATCTGGTGAAAACGAACAAACCGGAGAAATTGTATTTGATAAGATTTCTACTTTTTATGGAAAATGGCTAAAAACATTTGTTAAAAATCCTGGTGAAACTCTAATAGCTGTTCTAATGCTCCTATGGTTCTTTGGATATGGTATGTATGGAAACTTTGGTAAGGGGACCATCTATTTCGCTGATGTGGATCCTTTTGCTGCAGAAATAAATATTCGAGCAAGAGGAAATTTCTCAGCACTTGAATCTAAAGAAATCATGGAAAAAGTAGAATCTTCTATATCTGAAGTCCGTGGCGTTGAAAACTTGTATCTTACAACTGGCTCGCAATGGTTTAACGCAGGTGGAGATACTATGTCTAGGGGCTTTCTTGAAGTAGGAATGATGAATGATGGAGAGTTAACTGGAAATGAGATTATTAAAAATGTTGAAGATGCTGTTTCTAACCTACCAGGAATTATAGTTGAAATTACTCCAGAAGAAGGAGGCCCTGGTTTTAGCTCACCAATAGAACTTGGTATTTTTGGAAATAACGAAGATCTAGTTGCCCAAGCAACTCAAAGAATTGAAAAATATTTACAAGAGGATGTTGTTGGGCTTACAAATATAAACACAACATTGCCTCACCCATTAATTGAGTGGAAGGTTCAAGTAGATAAACAAAAGGCAGCTCAACTTGGTGTGAGCATGATAGATATAGGTGCATTAGTTCAAATGCTAACAAACGGTTTCAAAGTTGGAGAGTACAGGCCAGATGATTCAAAAGATGAGATTGAAATTAGAGCAAGGTTTGATACTGAGCTTAGATCATTGAGTGGAATCAAAGACCTAAAAGTGAATTCAATTAATGGTCTTATTCCGATCAGCACCTTTATAAAACTAGTGCCTGCTCATAATCGTCAATCTGTTGTAAGAAGAAATGGTAAATTTTTCCATGAGATAGGAATTGCCACTGATACCGGTTATCTTGTTTCTGATAAAGTAGATGAAATTGGAGCTTGGCTAAAAACTCAAGACTTTGGAAATGATATTACGACTCAATTTAGAGGGCAACAAGAAGAAACTGAAGAGGTTACAGCATTTCTGAGCGGTGCTGCTGTAACGGCTCTTGCTCTCATGTTAGTTTTACTAGTGACTCAATTTAATAGCTTTTATCAATCAGTACTTGTGCTAAGTGCAGTATTTATGTCTGTGGTAGGTGTGCTAATAGGTCTTATGATCATGGGCAAACCATTTAGCACCACCATGAATGGAATCGCGATTGTTGCTTTGTCAGGAATAGTTGTAAATAATAACATTGTTCTTATTGACACTTTTAATCGGTTAACTGGAGAATTTCCTAATCTCTCAAAAGAAAATGTAATAATGAAAGCCTGTAAGCAGCGTCTTAGACCAATTCTATTAACGACTACGACAACTATCTTTGGCCTTCTTCCCCTTGCTGTAGGAGTAAGCATTGATGTATTGACTAGGGAGATATTAATAGGTAGTCGTGTTGTTGAGTGGTGGACATTATTAGCTTCATCAATTGTGTTTGGTCTATCTTTTAGCACAGTTCTAACTTTAATTTTTACTCCAGCTGCGCTCATTCTTCCATCCAGAATTAAAGCATGGCTTCAAAATAGATTTGGTCTATTTAAAACAGCAAGTTAAGTGCTCAAGAAAATAGCATCGGTTACAATAAAGCATGACAAAAAAAGATACAGTAAATTTTGAATCATCTCTTAAAAAACTTGAGCAAATTGTTGCTAAGCTTGAAGATGGAGACATTAGCTTAGAGGATAGTGTAAAGTCTTTTGAAGAAGGAATTGGTTTAGTTAAAGAATGTCAAAAACAGCTTTCTACAGCTGAGTTAAAAGTAAAAAAACTTTTAGATAGTGGCGATTCAGTAGAACTGGATAGCTAAGATTAGATCAATGTCTTTAAGCTTTCTATCTGAATGTAAAGAGAAAGTATTCAATCGAATAGATTCCCTTCTTCCAGATACTAATAAGATAGCTTCCTCCATGCGATACTCAGCTTTGGCCGATAGTAAATGTATACGAGCTGGATTAATTTTTGCTTCTGGGAATCTAAATAAAGAAATTACTAATTCAGCATTAATTGATATGGCTGCTAGTATTGAGCTCATGCACACATACTCTTTAATACATGACGACCTACCTTCAATGGACAATGATGAGATGAGAAGAGGACAAGCCTCAAATCATATTAAATTCAATGAGGCTACAGCTATTTTAACTGGAGATGCACTACAAGCTTTGGCGTATGAGAATATTGTTTCATCGCCTGAAATAACTCAATCGCAAAAAATTTCATCAATCAAAGCCCTCTCAAATGCATGTGGGCACGAAGGTATGATTCTAGGTCAACAATTTGACTTAGATGCTGAAAATAATTCATACAATGATATTAAAAAAATTCATGAGCTAAAAACAGGAAGGTTGATTAGAGTTGCAATTACTATGCCTCATCTAGGGAATGAAAATCAAAAAAATCAACTAATAGTTTTAGATGAAGTTGGTAGAGATCTCGGTCTTGCTTTTCAGATTATCGATGATGTTCTGGAGGTTTCCTCAGATTCTAGTACGCTTGGGAAAAGCAATCAGTCGGACTTGATGAATGAAAAACTAACTTATGTAAGTGCTTTTGGTAAACAAGCATCTATTGATCAAGCTCATGCTTTATCAAATGCATGTATTTCTAAATTAGAGAGTTCATTTCATAAAAATGAGGTTGCTGAATTGCTTGAATTAGCTAGATTTATGGTTGAAAGAAAAAGTTAGTATGAAAATATTCTCTGAAATTCCATCAAAACCTCCTAAAACGCCTATTTTAAATAAGGTAAATTTACCTAGGGACATAAAAAATTTGTCTCCTATAGAACTCAAGACATTAGCTGATGATGTTCGAGCATATATGTTATACAGTGTTGGTCAAAGTGGAGGTCATCTTGGTGGAGGTCTTGGAGTAGTAGAGCTAACAGTTGTCTTGCAATACCTATACAATACTCCTGATGACAAAATTATTTGGGATGTAGGCCACCAAGCCTATCCTCATAAAATTCTTACAGGAAGAAAGGATGCTCTTACTTCAATTCGTCATAAAGATGGGTTAGCTCCGTTTCCAAATCGAGAAGAGAGCCAATATGATGCTTTTGGGGTTGGTCACTCCAGTACCTCAATCAGTGCCGCACTTGGCATGGCAATTGCCAATAATGATACAAATAAAAAGGTTGTTGCTATTATTGGTGATGGAGCTATGACAGCCGGAATGGCATTTGAGGGTTTAGCTCATGCAGGCCATATTAAACCAAATATGTTAATCATTCTTAATGATAATGATATGTCTATCTCAGAAAATGTTGGGGGATTAAATAATTATTTTTCAAGAATTTGGGCATCAAAAGTCTACAAAGGAATAAGAAAAAGTGGAAAAAGTTTTTTAGAAAATCTTCCTCAAGCTCATCACATAGCAAGAAAAGTGGAAACTCAAATGAAAGCTATGGTTGCTCCTGGAAGTATCTTCGAGGAATTAGGTCTAAATTATATCGGCCCAATTGATGGTCATGATATTAATGAATTGATTAAAGTTATAGGTAATTTAAAAGACTTTGATGGTCCGCAGTTTTTACATGTAATTACAAAAAAAGGAGCTGGATTGGATCCTGCAGAAGCAGACAGAATAGGCTTTCATGCCATTGGAAAAATTAAACCATTAGATGCACCCAGCAAAAAGAATGGGCCGAAATATCAAGATGTTTTTGGACAATGGATTATTGATATGGCCAATGAAGATAAAGATTTGATGGCCATTACTCCCGCCATGCGTGAAGGCTCAGGATTGGTCAATTTCAGCAGAGAGTTTCCTGAAAGATTCTTTGATGTGGCTATTGCCGAACAACATGCTGTTACTCTCGCTGCGGGTATGGCATGTGAAGAAAAAAAACCTGTTGTTGCAATCTATTCAACCTTTCTTCAACGGGCTTATGACCAATTAATCCATGATGTAGCATTACAAAATCTAAATGTATTGTTTGCAATTGACCGAGCGGGATTGGTTGGAGAGGACGGCCCAACTCACTCTGGTAATTATGACCTTACATACCTTAGATGCATTCCAAATATGATTGTTGCAGTGCCAGCAGATGAAAATGAAGTAAGGAAATTACTAACCACTGCTTATTTGCATAATGGTCCTGCTGCGGTTAGGTATCCTAGGGGTGGTGGAATTAACTCTTTAATAGAGCCCGGTCTAAGTCCTGTCGAAATTGGTAAAGGAAGAGTCATGAGTATCCAAGAATCAGATATGCTTGTATTAAATTTTGGAGCACTAATAGAAACTGCAGAAAAAGTAGCTCAAGAACTAAATGCTACGTTATTAGATATGAGATTTGTTAAGCCATTAGATGAAAAATTAATTACGGAACATTCTCGTTATAAAAAAGCGATTATCACCATTGAGGATGGAGCCATATCTGGCGGCGCAGGCTCTGCAGTTGCTGAATGGGCTCAGGAAAATAAAGCAAAGCAGCAAATTATCATATGCGGCATCCCAGATGAATTTGTTGAGCATGCCAGTAGATCAGAAATGCTTGAGATGGCTGGACTGGATAAAAAAGGAATTCTTGCTAGAGTAAAAGACTGCTTATCTTAAGTGGCCCATCTTCTCTCTTTTGGTATCAAGATAATTTTGGTTCTTCTCATTGGCACCTTCATGAAGAGAAGTTCTTTTCACGACCTTTATGCCAACCTCTTCTAGAGCATCTACTTTTTTTGGATTGTTTGTTAATAGATTTACTGATGTAATATTGAAATGCTGCATTATATCCAAGCAAATATTATATTCTCTTAAATCTGCTGGAAAACCTAACAATTCATTAGCCACAACAGTATCATGACCTTGATCTTGTAAAGCATATGCTCGAATTTTATTAACTAGACCAATGCCTCTGCCCTCTTGTCTCAGATATAAGAGAATCCCAGATTTATTTTCAGCCAACATTTTTAGTGCTGATTGTAATTGAGGCCCACAATCACACCTAAGGCTATGCAAAGCATCTCCAGTCAAACATTCAGAATGGACTCTGCACATTACGGCTTCTTGATCATAAATATCACCAATAGTTAATGCTATATGATCTTTACCATTGGGTTCTTCAAATGCCGAAATAGTAAAATCACCAAACTTTGTTGGCAATGATGATTCAGAAACAAATTTACAAGTATTCAATTGATTTAAATTAGGATTAAAATTCCGTAAATTATACCACCAGCAAAAAATCCTGCTATCAAATCATCGAGCAGAATGCCAAGGCCTCCTTGTACATTTTGATCTACCAAAGAAATTGGCCAAGGCTTCCAAATATCAAATAATCTAAAAAGTAAAAAAGCACATAAATAAGTCACGATTCCATGGGAAACGAAAGATAAAGCCACAAACATTCCTGCCACTTCATCGATTACAATTGATGAGTCATCCTTAGAATCACTATCTTTTGTTGATTGAGAACAAACCAGCCAAGAAAATAATATAAAAATTGGCAAGATAATATGAACTGTTTGATGCAAAAACTCTGCGAAATACCAGATCAGTAAAGCAACAAAGCTCCCCAATGTTCCAGGTGCTGGTCTTAACAAGCCTATCCCAAACCACGTAGCAAAAAGATGAGAAGGTTTTTTTAAATTGGGAAAATTCATTCTACTTAAAATGATCCCAATTTTTCATTGAACCATGTTTATTAGTTAATATTAATTTTGTGCCGCCCATAACGCCAATAGTATGACATTTTTTTTTGCAGGAATTGAGTTTAGCTTGAAGAGCTAATAATTTTTTTGGGGGTACTGTAAATAACAGTTCATAGTCATCTCCAAATTCCAAGCATTGCTTTTTATAATGTGTATCTACTACAGGCACTTGATCTAAATCGAAATTGCATCCAACACCTGAGCTTGAAGTTAAATGAGAAAGATCTTGGACAATTCCATCAGAAATATCGATAGCAGAAGAGGCAATGTTTGCAATCATTCGTCCATAGGCTATTTGCGCAGAAGGAAATAGATAAGGTTTTGTTTTGCTGTTTAGTTCGCCACTTCTTTTGTATTCTTTTAACCCCATATATCCAGACCCTAGAGCACCAGACAAACATAATACATCACCAGATTGAGCGTTAGATCTCAATAAAGTTTTTTTCTCCGGTTTGCCCAATACTGTAACGCTTATCTGCAAAGGACCTTTCGCTAGATCGCCACCAATCAATGGAATTTGGAACTCCCGAGAAATTTTTTGTAACCCTTTTTTAAAAGCTTTCATCCAGTCTGAGTTAAAGTTCGGCATTACCAAAGAAAGATTGAAGGCAACGGGATTACCGCCCATTGCTGCTATATCACTTAAAGCGGTTGCAACAGATCTATAGGCAATTGATTCCGCAGGCATAGATTTTAAAAAATGTACTCCAGCTACAGAAGTGTCTGTGCTAATAAGTAATTTTGAATTTGCTCCAATTACAGCACAGTCATCACCAACGGCAAGATTAATACCTTTGGTTGTTAAATAAGAAGTACCTATTCCTGATAGGTACTTCTTAATAATTGAGAATTCTGAACTTATATTAACTTGGGTATCTTTCAAATAAACCAGTTGCGCCCATTCCGCCACCAACGCACATTGTTACAATACCAAATTGCTTATCTTGGTTATTCAGTTCGCGAACAATATGACCGACTTGTCTGGATCCTGTCATGCCGAATGGATGTCCAATTGAAATTGAACCGCCATTTACATTGAGTTTGTCCATTGAAATGCCTAGTTGATCTCTACAATATGCAACTTGAACTGCAAAAGCTTCATTGAGCTCCCAAAGATCAATATCATTAACACTCATATTATGAGATTTTAAAAGCTTAGGAACAGAAAATACGGGCCCAATCCCCATCTCATCTGGTTCACAGCCCATGGTTGTAAATCCTCTAAAGTAAGCCATTGGCTTTAAGCCCAGTTCAAGAGCTTTTTCTTCACTCATAACCAAGGTTACTGAAGCACCATCAGATAGCTGAGAAGAGTTACCGGCAGTAACAGATCCATTCTCAGGATCAAAGACAGGCTTTAAGGCTGCCAAGCCTTCTAAAGTTGTACCAGGCCTATTGCACTCATCTTTATCTACTGTGTAATCCACTTCTTTTGATTCACCTGTCTCTTTATTCATAAGCATCATCTTTGTATCCATTGGAATGATCTCATCAACAAACTTACCAGCTTCCTGAGCAGCTGCCGTTCTTTTTTGGCTTTCAAAAGCAATCTCATCTTGAGTCTCTCTTGAAACGTTATATCTGTTGGCAACACATTCAGCAGTAATGCCCATTGGGTGATAAATTCCAGGATGACTTTCTGCCAATTTCTCATTAACAAATCCATCCATATTTGTTTTTCCAGACACCATAGTGATTTGCTCAACGCCTCCGGCAATTATAGCGTCATAACATCCAGCCATAATCTGACTTGCTGCCATGGAAACGGTTTGAAGCCCTGAAGAGCAATAACGATTAACAGTTGTTCCCCCAACAGTAATTGGAAGATTGGATAATACTGCTGCATTTCTGCCTATATTATGACCCATAGCACCCTCAGGATTTCCACAGCCCATGATTACATCTTCGACCATTTCAGGCGGTAAATTCGAGTTTCTATCCAACATGCCATTAATAATATGAGCCAACATGTCGTCTGCACGAGTCATGTTAAAGCCTCCACGATGTGATTTAGCTAGGCCAGTTCTAACACTATCTACAATAACCGCTGTTTTCATGTTTTTACTCCAAAATTAGTAACAAGTTATTTTAAACGATCGTCGTCATTACTTAAAGACTTATACCAGTTTGGTATTAGATCAATATTTAGCTCTTTAGCTTTTGAAAAGATGTATGGAAGAGTAATGGGGCTAAAAGGCAAAATTAATAAAATTCCTAAACCAAGATTTTTGAGAATTTGACGCAATTGGGAGTTAGCTAACTCTAACTCATGTTCAGAAACAGAACCTTCGACTGATTTAATATATATATCAAGCATTTTTTTATTTTCACGATTTTCTTCAAGAAAACTCTCCTGGAGTTTTGCAAGAATAGTATTAATTCGTTTAGTAAAAATCTTCATCAAAAAAAAGCCCGGAAATTATCCGGGCTTTATTATATCTAAAATGAATGATTAAAAATTCATTCCAAAATTAATACCAAAGATCTTAGGATCTATAGCAACACCATTTTGGAAACCACCTACAGTCACATCTGTTGAGTAGTATGCGTAAATATGATCTTCATCGCTCATATTTCTAACATAAGCCCCAACATACCAGGCTTCTGAAACAGGAGTATATTTAACAGATAAATCAATCAAAGTTACATCCTCAATATGACCACGAGGTCTATTAAATGCAGTACTGTAATAATCATCTCTGTATGAATAATCCATTCTGAAAGCCCATGAGCCAGCTGATGTATCCACAAACTTAGTTACACCTAATCTGTAGTTCAACTCAGCTGCAAAAGGAAGAGAATTTCCTGATAAATCCTGCTCAACTCCATCAGTTAAAGGACATGGAAGTGTTGTTGAATCCAAGCCAAAGAATGGAACTGTACATAATGGTCCAAAAGATTTGAACATGTAGCCAGCATCTGTTGGAGTGTATAAAACCAAAGCACCAAGAAGAGGATTTTGCGCCGCTATTCCAAGATAGCAATCATTTGAAGGAGCTGCTTGTCCAACAAAAACTAAAGGATTACAAGTTGCTATTAAAGGTGCAAAGTCAGAAAAGAATCCTGTAGCTCCAGCTGGAAGCGGGAGCTTCTTAGTAGCTTGATTTGGATTAAGTGGATCAACAGACTTGAAGTCCTCAATCTCTGTGCTTGTATGAGATACAAAACCATCAATCATTAAAGTATCAGATAGCAATAATGTAAATTCTGCTTCTATACCCTCAATTTTTACATCGGCATTTTGGTTAATTGAAGCACGATTTACAATTTGTGATAGCTGAAGACCTTCATAATCATTAGTGTATGCAGATACATTTAACTGAAGTGCTCCATTCATAAGAGTACTTTTTAAACCTACTTCAAATACATTTGCCACTTCTGAATCAAAGTTTTCCAGACCTACAATATCAGTAGTATTGAAACCACCAGGTTTAAACCCAGTTGAATAAGTCGCATATAAAAGTTGATTATCATTCAGCTGATGATCAAGACCAAGTTTATATGTTGATTCTTCGGCAGCATAACTTCTAGGGATTGGAGCTGGTTTAACTGATCCATAATAGCCTGCACCTTGGTTTTGTAGGTCTAGCAAAGAATTAAAAGCTTTATCATTGATCTCAAATTCTGTATATCGACCACCAATTGTCAAAGTAGTAAGATCGCTTATATCAAAGTACATTTCACCGTATATAGCTTCACTACTCCTATTAATGTTGCTATCTACGTGGAAGTACTGTTGCCAATCAGCTAGATGCCTTGGTCCAATGGATGCATTAGCTCCAGCAATAGCACCATTTTTGGCTACATTAAGTGTGTAACCTTGAGCTTGAGATGGTGGCAACAAGCCTGCTAAGACAAGTTGAGTTGCTTGGGCCGATGCTACCGGTAAAGTTTGGAACCAGCTGACCCAGAATGGTGCTCCACCATATGGAGCTGAGTCTGGGAAAATTGCTCCCAATGGTCCAGTTGAAACATCACCCCAATAATTCATGTATGGCGTACCAATATTGTAATTGGTTTCACTATCGCTACTTGAAGCAAATAGACCAAAAGTAAAGTTGAATGCACCGTCATAATCAGATGAGAACCTTAACTCATATTGTTGCCACTCAGATTCATTAAAAGATCTATCCATGGCTTGATCGCTTGTATAGGTTCGCATACCCAAAGCAGCCCCAGACATATTACCTTTAGATTTATCATAGAAGATATTTGAAGTAATGGGACCCATTGAATATGGAACTACAGATACAGAATGATCATAATCCGCAAAATCTTCATATTCTCTGGTGTGGTATGAATATGTGAAAACCATGTTCATGGTATCTGAAAGAGCACTGTTAATTTCAAACACAGTATTCTGAAGCGTTGCTTCGTGAGTTGGCTCAAAATCAAGATTTACGCTTCTCAAATCAGCAGAAGGATTATTCTCATAAATTGTGTAATTTAAAGCTGTGTTTTGATATTGAAGGTAAGGGACCCAATGACCATAACTTCCAGGCGACCATACAGCATCATTGCCGCTCTCAAATGGGCTACAACCGTAGAATTTATCTTGTTTACAGTACTGTCTTGCAGCTCTTAATCTTTGGTCATCTGCTTGAGTTGTTTCATAGATCAAACTCATGGTTGTATCATCTGAATAATCATATTCAAAAGACATCCTCGCACCTTGAGTGTTCCTATCATCAAGCTTATTGCCTGTATGAGCATTCATTACAAAGCCCTCTCTTTGAAGAGAAGCAAATGCAAACCTTGATCGTAGTTTATCTGTTAGGGGTAAATTAACGGCTCCTTCTATTCGTAATGAATCGTAATCAGCGACATCAGCTTTTAAATAACCGCCAGCGTCAGCGTCAGGTCTTTTTGTAATCATTTGAATCAAACCACCAGTGGTTCCAGCTCCAAACAATGAGCCTTGAGGTCCACGCAAAACCTCTACACGCTCAACATCAAAAAATTCCTGCTCATAGAGTCCACTTGCTGATGCGGTTTGACCATTCCAGAAGTAACCAATACTTGCACTGGTAGAGTTACCTACCGCAAAGTTACCAATACCCCTGAGAGTAATACCAGAGCCTGAATAAGCTCCCTTTGCAAAACCCAATGTTGGAACTGCAAACTGAAGATCTTCAAAGTTTTCAATTTGTTTGACCTCAAGATCAGCACCCGTTATAGCAGTAATCGTAATCGCAGTGTCTTGTAAATTTGTTTCCTTTCTTAAAGCAGTAATGACAACCTCTTCGATCTCACGAGCTGAATCATCTTGAGCGAGTGATGGTACTGCACTAAACGTAAATGCTAATAAAAAAGCATAGAAATATCTGTTCATAATCTTCCCCCTTAAAGTTGATTTATTGAACTAATAGATGAATGATATACCTAATGCTAAAGGCATTGCAATGGTTATAGAGTTGCTATTTTTATTATATTTTTTACTTATGGGTTAAATAAATGCTACTTATTTTAGCTGAGAGGAGCTTTTACCTAGAACCTGCCTGGCAACTATAAGTTGCTGGATTTGTTGGGTGCCTTCAAAAATATCAAGAATTTTTGAATCTCGTGAGAACTTTTCGAGTAAATGATCCTCTGAAAAACCCTGCATGGAACATATTTCAACGCATTTTAAAGAGATTCTATTACCAATTCTGCCCGCTTTTGCTTTACCCATGGATGCTTCTTTTGAATTAGGCATTTTATTATCCATCATCCAGGCTGATTTATAGACCAACAATCTTGCACCCTCTAATTCAGCCTCAAGCATCTCTAATTCATTTTGGATAGCTGTTTGCTGATGAATGGATCTGCCAAAGTTATCTTCATAGCCCTCTTCAGCCAACAAAGCTCTGGTCATATCCAAAGCAGCTTGACCAAGCCCAATTGCCATTCCAGCAACCATTGGTCGAGTGTTATCAAAAGTCTGCATGGCTCCACCAAATGACTTTTTAGCTGCATTGATATCTGTCTCAATTACTTCCTTGCCGCCGAGCAAATTTTCACGAGGAATTCTACAGTTATCAAAAATTAAAGTGGCAGTATCAGACGCTCTGATACCTAATTTTTTTTCAAGCCTTGCAACGGTAAATCCTGGGGTACCTTTTTCAACAATGAATGATCTGATTGCTGTTTTACCCATTTCTTTATTTAAGGTCGCCCAGACGACAACGCAATCGCACCTATCTCCATCAGTGACATAAATCTTTTCTCCATTTAAAACCCACTCATCTCCTTCCAAGACAGCGGTTGTTGATATATTTTTTGAATCTGAACCGGCTGCAGGTTCTGTTATTGCCATAGCAGCCCATCTTTTTCCCCACAAAGCTTTTTGATCTGGGTTGCCAACTGCCATTATTGCGGCATTTCCTAGTCCGGTGCCTGGTCTAGCGAGAAATAACCCAACATCACCCCAACACATTTGCTCTAAAGAGATTACAGCCCATAGGTTTCTTCCACCCAAATCCATTGACTTGGCCGAATCATCGCTCACGCCACTTTCTTTTTTTTGTGCTGCAGCAGCTTGATTTAGTTGCTCCATTTCTAGGGGTGGCTCATGCTCAGCTTTGTCATATTTTCTGGAAATAGGGCGCAATATAAACTCTGCAGCCATCCTCATGGTCTCTTGAGTTTTTTGTAATTGATTAGGTAAAAGTGGATGTATCATCTTAGACTCCTGCGCCCCCTTCAAATATGCCAATAGCTCTTAGATTTCTATACCAAAGCTCAACTGGATGCTCATGAGTAAAACCATGGCCTCCAAGCAATTGCACTCCATCGGTTCCTATTTTCATTCCATGATGAGTAGCAAATCGATATGTAAGTGATGCCTGCTTATGAAAGTCTTCACCAAGATCTTTCAAGGCAGCAGATTTATATATCATTAATCTTAAGGCCTCTGTTTCAATCGCCATATCAGCAACCATAAAGGCCACGGACTGTCGGTTTGAAATAGGCTCATCAAAAGCTACTCGCTCATTGGTGTATGGAACAACGTAATCTAAAACAGCTTGGCAGACTCCCAGCGCTAAAGCTGACATACCAATTCGAGCAGAGTCTATAAGCGATTCATAGTTAATAGAGTAATTGTGTCCACCGAGTTTCTGTGAAGCATTAATTTTGCAATTAGATAAATTAATTTGTGATAGAGGTGTGCCTTTTAAGCCCATAAACTCTTTATCTTCAAGCGCTAGGCCTTCTTGATCTTTATTCACAAAATATAAATTGCATTCGCCTGATTCATTAG
>CETH01056370.1_pt1 | contig 58038 bp, 58 predicted proteins | sample 361461 | NCBI WGS metagenome assembly CETH01 (sample SAMEA2622695, study PRJEB7988) | marine metagenome | isolation source: saline water (ENVO:00002010), including | reverse complement strand
TGCTTGCCAAGCAGAAGGTCGCGGGTTCGAGTCCCGTTTCCCGCTTAAAATTACTATTACTTTTCTTCAAAATAAACAAAATTATCAGTTGACTCAACTTTCGTAATCCATTTAATAATATTAGGAAATACATCTAAATCTATATCTCCTTGATAGGAAAGCTTTATGTATGGATAGAATGCAATGTCAACTACAGAATAATTATCCACAAAAAAGGATTTTTCATCTAGGTGTTTATCGATAAGTTTTAAAGAACTAATTCCTTCTTTTTGTAAAATTTTAAGCTCATCTAGATCTTGTTTATCCTCTGGATAAAATTGCTTAATCGCCCTTGCCTTTGCCAAGTATGGATCAACAGATGTTTTATTATAGATCAACCATTTATAAGCATTTGCTCTACCAACTAGATCGTATGGTAATAAAATAGGAAAATACTTTTCACATAAATACATTAGTATTGCATTAGACTCCCAAAGTATGAGCCCATCATCATTTATTGCTGGAATTTTTTTTGCAGGATTAATATTTACATACTTTTCTCTCTTGTTCTCCCCTTTAAAAACGTCAACGACTTCAGTTTCAAACTCTATATTTGCTTGAGACAAAAGCAGTCTTACTTTATAACAATTTCCTGACAATGGATGATCGTAAAGCTTAATCATTTCTAAAACTCCTTGTAAATTCAGAATGAAACTCGTTACCAAAGAGTTTCTTAATAGCTGAGTCACTTATTAATTTATATGAAACAATTCCTTTGGATTTCAACTTTGAATCATGAAAAATGCTTACTTCGATATCAGATGTGCTACCTGAAGAAGCTAACTCTTTACCCTCCACCTTGAGATCTGTATCAATTTCAATCTTTGATAAATAATCAATTTGAATTTTTTGGGTAAAGCCGATTTGCTTACGAGAATTAAACATTGCCCAAAAGGCAATTTCATCTATTATACATGCCTGTATACCACCGTGAACAATTGAGGGAAATCCAGAGTAAAGATTTGATAAGTTAAATAATGCATAAGCTGAATGGTTAGTAAAATTTATATCTAAGTTTAATCCAATTGGATTTGAGCTTGAACAGACAAAACAGTTGTAATTATCAAAAGTTTTGAAAACTTCTTTTAATTTTTCAAAAATATCATTCATTTTCTTTTTCTGTTATTTTTGCTACCGCTACTACTTTAATGTCTTCTGCAACCTTCATTAGCTTTACACCTTGAGTAGCTCTACCAATTATGGAGATATCTGAAGTTTTAAGTCTCGTTGCTTTTCCTGCAGATGAAAGTAAAACAATGTCATCTTCATTTTCTGTTTGAAATGCGTTTACAATCAATCCAGTTTTATCTGTTATTTTCATTGTAGCTACACCTTTACCACCCCTTGATGTAAGGCGATATTTAGAAACTTCAGTCCTTTTTCCAAAACCATTTTCAGTAACTGTTAAGATTTTTACACCTTCTTCTTTAATAACTTCTGAACTAACAACACAGTCTTCATCTTTTAGAGTGATCCCTTTAACTCCCATACTATTCCTTCCTACGGATCTAACCTTATCCTCTTTGAACCTTACTGCTTGTCCCATTTTGGTAGAAATTAGTATTTCGTCTTCTCCTGAACTAGTTTGGACAGAAATAAGCTCATCCTTCCCTTTTAAGTTTATAGCAATAATTCCATTAGCTCTAGGTCGAGAATAATCCTCAAGTTTTGATTTTTTTATAATCCCATCTTTTGTGGTCATTATTAAAAATTGATCCTGGCTAAAGTCTCTTATCGAAACATGCGCCTTAACAGTTTCTTCATTTGATAAATTTAATACATTTGAAAGACCTCTTCCTCTTGCAATCAAGCTTGCCTCAGGTAATTCATAAACTTTTCTCCAAAAACACTTCCCTTTATTTGTAAAGAAAACAACATAATCATGTGTCGAGGCAACAAAAACAGTTTGCGCAAAATCATCATTTTTACTAGTTGCTCCTTTCTTTCCAACTCCTCCCCTTCTTTGGCTTCTGTATTGGGTTAATGGAGTTCTTTTGATGAATCCACCATGAGTTAAAGTTACAACCATATCTTCTTCCGAAATTAGGTCCTCGACATTTATCGAACCCAAGTCTCTGTCATCAATCTTACTTTTTCTGGAATCTCCATATTGATCACTGACTTCCTCAAGCTCACTAATCATTATCTTATTAATCTCATTATCATCAGATAAGATTTTTTCTATCTCTTTAATCCTTTTCATTAATTCATTACGTTCATTAAATATCTTAGACTGCTCCATACCTGTTAGTCTTTGTAATCTTAAATCTAAGATTGCTAATGCTTGAATTTCACTAACTTTAAGTTTTTTTATTAAAGCAATTTTCGCTTCTATTGGCTCCTTTGATTCCCTAATTATTTTTATAGTCTTATCTAGATTATCTAATGCTATCTTAAAACCATCAAGGATATGGAGTCGATCCTTTGCCTTATTTAACTCAAAAATCAATCTTTTCGTTATTATCTCAAACCTATGGTTAATAAAGCATTTATTAATTTCTTTTATACTAAGCAATCTTGGTTTGCCGTCATCAATTGCTAGTAGGATTATTCCAAAAGAAGTACTCAAGGGAGTTAGGGAGAAAATATTATTAAGTATTACATTAGAGTCCTCTCCTCTTTTAGGATCTATTACAATCCTAATTCCATCCCTATTGGATTCGTCTCTTATGTCTGAAATACCTTTTATCTTTTCTTCCCGTACCAAACTTGCAATCTTCTCTATAAGCTTACTTTTATTAACTTGATATGGAATCTCAGTAATTATAATTCTGTTAGTTTCAGGCTCAACATTAGCAATACCTCGTAATTTAATAATTCCCTTACCTGTTTCATAAGCTTGCTTGATAATTTCTTTTGAACCATGAATTATGCCACCAGTAGGAAAGTCTGGTCCTGGCATAATGTTTATTATTTCATCTATAGACATTTCTGGTTTCTTTACCTGAGCAATAATTGCTGATATCAATTCTTTGCAATTATGTGGGGGTATGTTTGTTGACATTCCTACAGCAATTCCAGAGGCTCCATTTAATAAAAGATTAGGAATTTTAGAGGGAAGGATTTTGGGCTCTTTTGATGATCCATCGTAATTTTCTATAAAATCAACTGTTTCTTTATCTAAATCATCTAAAATCTGGGAAGATAGTTTTGCTAACTTAACTTCAGTGTATCTCATTGCAGCTGCAGGATCACCATCTATAGATCCAAAATTACCTTGGCCGTCAACAAGTGGATATCTTAAAGAGAAATCTTGAGCCATCCTTACAAGTGCCTCATATAGCGCAGAGTCACCATGAGGGTGGAATTTACCCATAACATCCCCAACAACTCTTGCCGATTTCTTATAGGACTTATTATAATCTAAACTCAGATCTTTCATCCCATATAAAAGTCTTCTATGAACTGGCTTTAAACCATCTCTAACATCAGGCAAAGCACGCCCAATTATTACGCTTAATGAATAGCTTAAATATGAATCCTTTAGTTCTTCGAAGATTTCAGTTGGCTTAATATTTATATCTTGCGAAATAGTTAAAACTCCTAGTTTAGGACTATATTAATTATACATTCGTATGCAGAAAAATGAAGCCTAAATATCTGCAATTCCGTCATTTTTTAGCAGATTTTTAACAATATTTTTTGGGTTTGAGCTTTTATATAATATTTTATATATTGATTCAATTATTGGTGATTGAATCTTATATTTTTTGGTAAGCTCATAAATTGCTTTTGAAGTATAAAACCCCTCTGCAACAGTTTTGGTTGACTGCAAAATAGTCTTAATCTTTTTGCCTCTACCAATATTCAACCCTAAATTCCTGTTTCTACTTTGTTCACCATAGGCTGTCAACATTAAGTCACCTATGCCTGAAAGTCCCATAAAAGTTATATTCTTCGCACCCAATGTCTTAGATAAAATCCTTATCTCATTCAAGCCTCTTGTTATAAAAGCTGCCTTAGTGCTCTCACTACTATTGATTCCATCTAAAATTCCTGCTCCTATTGCAATAACATTTTTTAATGAACCCCCTAGCTCTACCCCTAATACATCTTTACTTGTATAGGTTTTAAAATTTTGATTCTCAAAAATCTTCATTGCAACAGGCAATAATAATCCATTTGCAGACGCTAGAGTCACAGAAGTAGGCAAGCCTTTAGCCACATCATAAGCAAAACTAGGACCAGAAATAGTTATATATCTTCTACTAACTCTTGGCAAAATCTCTTTAAAAATTGAGAATATTGGCTTCATAGTTTTCTGCTCTATTCCTTTGGAAGTATTAATTAAGATTGAATCTTTGCTAATTAATTTTTCCATTGAAAGTAAAGACTCTCTAATAAATTGAGTTGGAATAGAGAAGATTAAAAAATCAGAGTCAAATAGCTCGTCTGATAACAAATTAGTGGGAATTATTGACGAGGATAGCTTGATTCCAGGAAGAAAAATTCTATTTTCGTTGTAACTTATGATTGATTCTACGACTTCTTTTTCTTTTGCCCACAGCCTGACTTTATAGCCATTAGTTGCAATATTTTTAGCTATCGCTGTTCCCCAACTTCCTGCGCCAAAAATAGTTACTACTTTCTTTAATTTCATTGTAATATATCTAATATTGCTTTATAAGGATTTGTTATGTTAAGAATAGATTATATTGGGTCTGCTTTTGTTTGTCTAATTATATTTACTCTCTTTGGGCTTGCAATTTCTAACGTTTCTCACGCTGATTTAGGCTTTTATCTTAAGTTAGTGGGTGCGATTTTATTAACTGCAATGTTAGTAGGCTTACTAACAAAATTTCTAAGAAATAATTAAACACTATTTAGCCTGCACATTTTTGTTGATCCAGTCAATCATCTCAGTAGTAGTAGTTCCTGGCCCAAAAATTTCCTTTACTCCAATCTTTTTTAAGCCTTCAATGTCTTCATCAGGAATAATTCCCCCGCCAAATACTACTAACTCCTCTAACCCCTTTTCATTTAATATTTTAATTATCTCAGGAAAAAGAAAATTATGAGCTCCTGAAAGCAAACTAATCCCAATAGCATCAACATCCTCTTGAAGAGCTGCCTCAGCTATTTCCTCTGGTGTCTGATGAAGTCCAGTGTATATAACTTCAAATCCCGCATCACGAAGAGCTCTAGTTATTATCTTTGCCCCTCTATCGTGTCCGTCAAGGCCTGCTTTTGCAATTAAAATTCTAATCTTTGATTTACTCATTATTAACTCCTAGGTTATTTTAACTTAATTATTGAATGTAATCTAAAGTTAGTTTTTTATCAAAAACATTCTTTGTTTTACTTCTCAAAGTAAATTGAAACTCTACTATTTCTCCTTGTTGAACAAAAGATCCCTCTTTGCCCTTAATAGGAATAGTAAGTGCTTCGATAATTTTGCCGTCTTTATTTTTTCCAATATATCTTACTTTAAGATTTTTTATTTTTTTTCCAGAATCATTAATTACTCTTCCTGTATATTCCAATCTTCCCTCATTGTTTACTACTTCTAAAACTGGTCCTAAAAAATCAATCTTAGGACTTTTGTGAATACTATCACAAGAAACAAAAGAAAAAAGAATCAACTGAAAGACTAATAACTTAAGAAAGCTCATTTTTTATCATCGATATTTAGAACATTACTTGGTTTTTCTTTAATAACATCAGAATTTTTATGATCATTAATAACATCGCCTAACAACTTATGCATAATCTTAATCGATCCAAGTGAACTTTCTTTTAGATATCCTGTATCAGGATCCAAGGACTTCTTCTTTTTCATCCACAAATAAAAGAGAAATGCCTGGTTATTAAGTATTAAAAAAAGCAACATGTAAAAAATACCGTTGTTATATAAAACTTCCGTTAAAATCGGTATATTACTAGTCTCAATTCTTACAACACCATAAGGTTTTTCAAATGCACTAACAAAAAAGGGTTTGATTGCTACGTATTTATTATTAAAAAAGAACCTGTTTGTTCTGTTAAAAGGAGAAGTATCATCTTTGTTTAAATTATCGTCTGTTCCGGCGTTAACCGTTCCTTTTAATATATCAGAGCGAAAATAAATTGTAAGAAGTTCAGGTGGATTAACATTAAAAGCGTTTGTAAGCTTTTGTATGCCTATTTGATTATCTAGGAAATTAAAGAAATCTTTTGAAGAAAGATTTTCATTGTTCTGATCATAATAATTTGACGCTTGTTCAGCAATAACTGAGGCTAAAGCTTTTGATTGATTCTTACTGACCTCTCTTCTTTGATTAAAGCTAAAAACAAAAAGAGTAAAAATAAATGAAAAAATAAGTAATTGGATTAAAGCAATTACAACGAACCTTTTAAGAAAATACATCACGCAGTTTTAGAAAGTTTTTCAATGGATGAAAGAACTTTTTCATCTGAAATTCTTTTATCAGATTTTAACAACATATATATCATTCCAATAAAATCCTTTCTAACCTCATCTGAAAGATTTCTAAATAAGTCTAATAATAATTTTTCAGAATAAGTTATTGGTTCATCTAAATTATTCACTATATTCTCTTTGTTTAAGAACCTAAGGAGTTTCTGTTCTTTAGCCTTGTTCCAAACAAGATCTGGATCAATATTTAAAGTTTTTGCAATAATTGAACATTTAGATTTATCAGGGGCGTCAACTTTGGCAGTTTCTAACTGGTGGACATAAACAGTGGACACATTTAAAGATAATGCAACTTGCTCTTGAGTGACTTTCTTACTTTTTCTTGTCTTTTTTAAGAATGAACCAAATACATTTAGATTACTCATAAAATAAATAATACAATTTTGAAAAAATATTACAAATTTCTATTAGTTATGCCCCGAGGCGGAATCGAACCACCGACACGAGGATTTTCAGTCCTCTGCTCTACCGACTGAGCTATCGGGGCATATTTTATGATAAGGTTTTAGTTTATAATGAAAAAACTCTTAATCAAGGTTTAATAATGATTTTCCAGACAAATTTAAAGCCTATGTAGTTTTATAAATTATAATTAAAAACTATCACACTCCTTTTTTAATTAAATCCTTTGGTAGTTCGCCATAATAAGGTGAATCTTTTTTATATAATTCCTTAATCTTATCTTTAGGCATATCTGGCATATCTTCAGTAAGTCCCAAGGATCGACAAATATTTTTTAATTCTGCCTCTCTTTCGTCGATAGGATTTGGATCTAATATCATACCAACATCTTTTAACATTTCCTTAGTTTCTTTATCCTCTTTGAGTGGTTTTCCATATTTATTTGAGTGGAACAATCTATCAAATCTTTTCCTTGGTCTTTGGTCGGGATTTTCAAGTGGATAGCCCACAGTCATAGCCCATAATGGAACAACATTTTCAGGCAAACCTAAAACCTTAGGAAAAGCTTCAGGGTTTCTTCCTGTGGCTATTAAGCATGTACCAAGTCCTAATTCTGTTGCAGCAAGCATTGATTGGGCCATAGCTTGACCTGCTTCTATTCTAAATAAATCTTCAGTTTTATCTTTTGGAAAACTCATCAACCTCGGATATGTTGTTTCAGTTAACAACTTATATGTCCATCCTTGTGCTGCAGAAATTGCCCTTAGTGGGAAAAGGACTGCAAAAGATTTAACTAAGTCTTTATACCATCCATCAAGATTTGTTAGCCATACAATTAATTTAGGAGCAGTTTGAAGATGTAATTCATTAAACGCGGATACGCAACCAACTATCTCATCCCACTTCTTCTTTGGATATGTTGCTTTATCTATAACTATAGCTTCAGTCGAATTACAATTCCCCTGACAAGATGCATATCTTGCGGCCTGAAGCATAACCTGAATTTTCCAATCTTCCACATTTTTCCAACTTTTGTAAAATCTTATACTCCTTCTTTGTCCAATTGCTTCTAAAACTTCCATAAAATATCCTCCAAATATTGAATTAAGTCTTAATAAAACAATTTAATAATATTATTTAATTTTTGTCTAGCCTTTAATTAAATAAGGCAAGTATTTTTAACCATACTTGCCTTATTTGGGTTTAAAATGAGACTATATATTGGAGTGATACTGTTTCTTGAGTCTTATTTTGAGCTTGATTTCCAGCGGCTCCACCTAAAACCTGAAATACAGGATGATTAGCGATATCATAACGATACTCTGCTCTTAAAATTCCATAGTCACCAATAAGAAGCTCCGGAGTAATCGTAATACTCTTTAAGACTGCATCATCAGTTAATTCAGTCCAAGTATTTGCATTAGTACTAGCAAAACCTAATCTTCCTCCACCCGGATTTTTAAGATATTCAAATCTACCAGTGATAGATTTGGTTTGATCATAAGAATAGGTTAAATAAGAGCCCACACCATGCCAAGTGTCGTCATCAGCAACACCCGTTACCACTGAAGTGTAAGCACCCTCTTCTTCTCCTTTACCAATTACACCATTAACGGTTAAGGATAAATTATTTAATATCGGCATACCTAAAACTGCAGTATATGTTTGTCTTGTTTGCTCATCAGTTTCTTGACCATAATTCATGGCAACAAACAAAGATGCAGAGCCCATAGTTGATCCAAAAGCTGCTTCAAAAGTTTTTTCTTGGTTTTCTCCTTCGTCATAAATAGTGTCCCAACCATTTCCAACACCTACATAAATTTCATCAATAAAAGTTACCCCTGGTTCATACATAGCTCTGATACCAGTATTTTGGAAATTTATTGTATAGCCAAATAAAAAGCTTCGTGTGATATTTGGATTATCGCCGGGATTAATAACTTCATTTCCTAACATTGTATCAAAATGTCCAACCATTACAGCCCAATCCCCTAAAGGAATAATTCCATATGCTTGATGCAAGAAAAATTCGCTATCGTTATCATTTAAATCTTCTGCGATACTTCCAAATAAAGCATCTATAACAAAATGATCATTAGAAACTCCAATTTGTGCGGAAGGAGTCATTGTATAGTCATCATCACTAAATGTATGATAATTGTTTGTCTCATCTTCATTATCACCTAAATTATAAGTCGTAGCAGTGTGGACGTAGCCTGAAAAAACTAATGGAATTTCAGTAGGTCCATCTTTAGCAATAACATTTAAACCTGTAATAGATAGGAAAAAAGCTAGTGCAATAATTAATATATTACGCATTTTAAATACCTCCCCTGCGTTTTTAATTACTACATGGCAATTCCCATACCAATTTAGAAATAAACTACAATTATTGAGGTAAAAAAATGGTTAATATGAATTTAACATAAAAAATTATTTAGATTACTAATCTTGGTCTAAATCTTTACCTTTTGTCTCAGGAAGAGTCAAAAGGACCGCAAAAGCAAAAAGTGCAAAAATGGAAGCTGTCATTAAAGCCCTACCATTTCCTATAACTTCTCCACTAAATAAAAATGCAAAAGAACTCACTGCAATGAATGCGAAAAGGGGTGGTGCAATAGCAGAAGCACCTCTTCCAACATTGTAGCTAAAACCTTGCGCAGTGCCCCTTGCACGTGTAGGAAAAATTTCAGCAAAAATCGCACCGAATCCTGAGTAAAAGCCTGTATTAAAGAATCCTAGCAATGGTGCAAGTATTAATATTAATGCATCAAGTGAAATAAATCCTAAAAACTCTTGAACTCTAACAATGTTACCAAATACCGGAACTAAGAGAGCAACTATGATTAAATATGCACCGAATGTAGTTTTACGACCAATTCTATCACTAATTAAGCCAAACGATATACAACCTAATATTGCTCCTACATTTAATGGAATAGTGAAACCAAATCCTTTAACAATTCCAAGGCCTGCTCCACCCTCTGAGATAGGACTAGCAAGATAATTTGGGACAAAGTAACTTAGGCCCCAATAGGAAATCATGCAAAAACTTGTAAGTAAGGTTGCCTTAATAAGCATTGGTCTAATTTGATCAGATTTAAAAATTTCAAAAAAAGTAAACTCTTGTTTTGTATTCTGTCTTTTTTCAGCAGATTTTTTCCATATTTCAGGCTCTTCGCAAACCCTTCTAACATAAAAGACTAAGAATGCTGGAATAACTCCCAAGAAGAATAAAACTCTCCAACTTTCAACAGGAAAATCGGTTGATACGAAAGGAAGCATATTGAGGTTAAAAGTTTCAATAGGGAGAACAAATGTAGCCAATATTGCGGCTAAAATAAATCCAAAACCCCATCCACTTTGAACCATCCCTACTACTTTTCCCCGATGTTCTTTTGGCCAACTCTCAGCAACCAATATTTCTCCAGATGCCCATTCTCCGCCCATACCAAGTCCCAGCAGGAATCTACAAACTACAAAAAATATAATATCAGGCGCAAAAGCAGACAGCATCGTGAAGAGAGAATATATTAATATAGAATAAGTTAACGCTTTAACTCTACCAACATAATCCGAGATTACACCAAAAACCATTCCTCCTAAAGCGGAAGAAGCTAAAGTTATACTGAATAATAAAGCTGCCTGAGTTCCTGAGATATCAAATGTCTGAGCAATAAATTTAAATGCAAAGACATAAAGCAATAAATCCATTGCATCTAAGGTCCATCCGAAAAAAGCTGCAATGAAAGTCTTCCATTGTTTAGCATTAATATCTTTAGTCCATTCTAAAATAATATTTCTCCTTTGAGTTAAAAAGCTTACTAAATTAAAATTTATTAGTCAATATTTTGGTTAATTCCTATTGATAAAGAAAGAAAGATTGTTAAAATTTTATAGTGGAAAAATTATCTATATTTGTAGAAACTTATGGATGTCAAATGAATGAATATGATTCTGATAGAATTATTAATTCATTATCTGCTAATCCAGTAAAAAATCCTAGTGATGCTGATATTATAATTGTTAACACTTGTGCTATTAGAGAGAAAGCGGACCATAAAGCGGTAAGCGCTGTAGGAAAATATAAAAAACTAAAGATTAAAAATCCAGATCTTATTATTGGTATGGCTGGATGTGTAGCACAGTTATATGGAAAGAAATTAATAAAACAAATACCTCATTTAGACTTTGTAATTGGTCCAAGAGAAATCCCAAAGCTAAGAGACCTAGTATTCGATATTAAAGAATCTGCGAGTCATAGAAAAATAAATACCTCTATGGACGTTGAAGAAGTGTTTAAAATTAATCCTTATCATAAGGAAGGAAAAGTTAATGGCTTTGTTTCAATTCAACAAGGTTGTAATAAAAAATGCGCCTACTGTATTGTTCCTACTGTAAGAGGGAACGAAATCAATAGACCATTAAAAGAGATACTAGAAGAATCTAGACTTTTAATAAACCAAGGTGCCAAGGAGCTTACTTTTATCGGTCAAACTGTAAATTCTTGGAAATATAAAGGTGAAAGATTTCACGATCTTTTAGACTATCTACAAGAGCTTGATGGTTTAGAAAGGATTCGTTTTACTACTTCATTTCCTAGAGATATTACATCTAAAATGGTTAGTTCAATGAAAGAAAACTCAAAGGTTTGCAGACAGCTTCATTTACCTGTCCAATCAGGATCAAATAGAATCTTAAAGCAAATGAAGAGAGCCTACAGTATAGAGTGGTACAGAGATAGTGTTCAAAAGCTAAAAGAAGCAATGCCTGATTTAAGCTTGTCCACAGATATAATTGTGGGATTTTCTGACGAATCCGAAAAAGATTTTCAACAAACAATGGATTTAATTGAAGAAATTAAATTTGATACAATATATTCTTTTAAGTACTCAATTAGGCCTGGAACGCCTGGTGAGCTAATGAACACTCATATAAATGATGATGTAGCTTTAGATAGATTACATTTATTACAATCAAGGCAAAGAGAAATATCTTTAGAAAATAATCTTAAGCAAGTTAATAAAAGCTATAAAGTTTTAGTTGAAAGTGCAACAAAAAATAATCCAAATGAATTTTTTGGAAGAACTTCTCAGAATAAAGCTGTTTATATAAAAGATATAGATAAAAAATACATTGGCAGGATAGTAGAAATAACAAAAAAACAAGCATTTCAAAATTCTTTTATTGGTGAACTAACCTGAAAAACAATTTAAACGAAATAACAATAATAGGTGCGGGTTTAGCCGGATGTGAAGCAGCATATCAGATAGCAAAAAATAATATTAAAGTAAATCTTTATGATATGAAGCCAAATAAATATAGTCCAGCACATAAATCTGACAATCTTGCAGAATTAGTTTGTAGCAACTCATTCAAGTCGATTTCTGAAGATAAAGCTTCTGGAATACTGAAACTTGAAATGTTAGAGCTTGACTCCCTAATCATAAAATCAGCCCTAAGGTCAAAAATACCAGCTGGTGGCGCACTTGCTGTTGATCGCGAAAAATTTTCAGAATACGTAACAACGAATATAAAAAATAACCCTTTAATTGAAATCTTTGAAGAGGAAGTATTATTAATACCTAAAGATTTGCAATCTCCCTTGATAATAGCCACTGGTCCTTTAACAAGTGAAAAATTTACGAAAAGTATCGAGGAATTCATAGGAAACGAAAATTTGTCATTTTACGATTCAATATCACCTATAGTATCAGCAGAAAGTTTAGACAATGAGAATTATTTTAAAGCGTCTAGGTATGAGGATGGTGAAGGTGATTACATCAATTGCCCTCTGAACGAAAAAGAATACAATTCCTTTTATGAAGCTTTAATAAATTCGGAAAAAATAGAATTTCATCAATTTGAAAAACCAAAATACTTTGAAGGATGTCTTCCAATTGAAGTTATGGCAGAAAGAGGTTTTGATACTCTGAGGTTTGGACCAATGAAGCCAGTTGGGCTTTTAAATCCTAAAACCGGAAAAAGGCCATTTGCAGTAATTCAATTAAGAAAAGAAAATTCTCACGAAAGCATGTGGAACATAGTTGGGTTCCAGACTAAAATGAAAATTAAAGATCAAAAAAATGTTTTCTCAATTGTTCCTGCTTTAAGAAATGCTGAATTCTTAAGATTTGGAAGTATTCATAGGAATACATATATAAATTCTCCGAATACTATTCTCAATACACTTCAAAGCAAAAAAAATCCATACATCTTTTTTGCAGGCCAAATAACTGGGGTTGAAGGATATTCAGAATCTACTGCAATGGGATTAATTGCAGGGCTTAATTCTATAAGGGTGCTTAAGAAACAAGAACCAATTGTATTTCCCTCAACAAGCGCCATAGGATGCCTAACAAAATATATTTCAAATAGCGACAATAAGAAGATCGATCCAATGAACATTAATCTTGGCCTATTTGAGATAAACAAACCCAAAAAAAATATAGAGAAGATTAAGAAATCCTCTAAAGAATGCATTATTCAAATAAAAGAGAGAAATCAAATAGAATTAGATTTAGTTTGATGATATCATTAAGTTTTTATGAATTTTCAAAATATAATTCTTAATTTACAAACATTTTGGGCAGATAAAGGCTGCGTTATACTTCAGCCCTATGATTTAGAAAAAGGTGCTGGAACATTTCATCCTGGAACTTTTTTAAGATGTCTCGGCGAAACCCCTTGGTCCGCCGCCTATGTAGAGCCTTGTAGGAGGCCAACTGATGGAAGATATGGTGAAAATCCAAACAGACTTCAGCACTACTATCAGTTTCAAGTTGTAATAAAACCCTCAATTGATAATATTCAAGATTTATATCTCGAAAGTCTTACGTATTTAGGCATAGATACCAAGAAGCACGATATTAGATTTGTTGAAGACGACTGGGAATCTCCTACATTAGGTGCATGGGGGCTGGGATGGGAAGTTTGGTTAGATGGAATGGAAATTACACAATTTACATATTTTCAACAAGCAGGTGGTTTTGACTTAAATCCTGTAACCGTAGAAATAACTTATGGTACAGAAAGAATTGCTATGTACCTGCAAGAAGTTGACAGTGTTTATGATTTAAAATGGTCTGATAATATTAAATATTCGGAAATACACCATAGAACAGAATATGAATTCTCAAAATATAATTTTGAAGTAGCTGACACTTCCATGCTGGAAGATTTCTTTATAAAATCAAAAAAAGAATGTTTAAATCTAATAAAAAACAACTTGCCCTTACCAGCTTATGATTACTGCTTAAAGTGTTCCCATCTTTTTAACCTTCTGGACGCCAGAGGGAGTATAAGTGTTACTGAAAGAGCAAGATATATTCTAGAGATAAGGGAGCTAGCAAAAGAATGTGCTGGGTTGTATATAAAAATATATGAAACAAAATAAGAAACTCTCAAACTTTATATTAGAGCTATTCGTAGAAGAGATTCCTGCGCGACTCGTTAATGACTTATCTGAACAACTACATAATAATTTTAAAAATAGTCTAAAAGACAAATCGGTACCTTATAAATCTATAGCTCATTTTTCAACACCAAGAAGGCTGATAATTGCAATTGAGGGTCTTGATAAGAAACAAAAAAACATAGAAAAATATTTAGTTGGTCCCCCTAAAAAAATTTCCATAGATGAAAAAGGAGTTTTTTTAAAACCTGGAATAGCTTTTATTGAAAAAAATAATTTAGATCGCGATGATATTGAGATAGTAAAAAAAGAAAGCGGCGAATTCATAGGTGCAAATGTTAAAATAATAGGAAAAGATACTACAGAATTACTTAAAGAAATAACAAGCGAATCAATTAATAAAATCAAAAATAAAAAGTTTATGAAGTGGGGATCTGGAAGTTTTCAATTCATCAGACCAATAAAAAATATTTTTCTGCTTTTTGATTCTAAATTTCTAAAAATTAATTTTAATGAAATAAACAATGAGAATAAAATTCTTGGTCACAGATTTTTTAACAACAAAGGAAAAAAGATTCTTTCTTATAATGAATATTTTGAATTTATGAAAAGATCTTATGTTGAAATTAGCTTTGAAGAGAGAAAGAAAAGTATTCATAAGCAAATTGCTACTATTGAAAAGAAATTAGGGATTAATGTTCCAATTGACGAAGATTTACTTAATCATGTAGCTAATCTAACAGAATTCCCAAATGTTCTGATTGGGAACTTTGATAAAGACTTCTTGACTACACCTAAAGAAGTGAACATATCTGTTATGAAGAATCATCAGAAATACTTTCCTGTCTTTAAAGATAAAAAGCTTAAAAAGCTTGACTCAAAATTTATTTTCGTTGCGGGCTCTCCATTTCTTGATAAAAAAACAGTTATTTCTGGTAACGAAAAGGTTATTAGAGCAAGACTTGATGATGCAAAATTCTTTTTCAATGAAGATATGAACCTCGGACTTGCAACTATACAGAAAAAACTTGAATTTACCACGTTTATTGCCGGAGCTGGATCTTATCAAAATAAATCTGAAAGAATATTATTATTATCTCAAGAACTGACTAAGCTATTAGACATCACTAGCCAAGTAAACAAAAAAGAGCTGGTGGATATATCCAACTTAATTAAGGCAGATTTATCATCTCAAATGGTATACGAATTTCCAGAACTTCAGGGAATAATGGGTAAATATTATTATAAAAAGACTGATAAAAATATAGCCGAAATTATTGAACAGCATTATCTTCCAAAAAGTAGGAATGATGCTTTACCAACGAATAACTTAGCTAAAATTATTAGTATCGCCGATAAACTTGATACAATCACATCTTGTTTTAGCTTAGGTCTTATACCTACTGGAAGTTCAGATCCGTATGGACTTCGAAGGAATAGTATAGGTATAATTAGAATAGCTGAGAGCCTACAGAAAAATTTGGATTTAATTAATTTGGTAAATCTATCTATTGATTGTTTTCAAAAAAATTCTAATAAAAAGGTTGGAGAAGATAGTAGAATAAATGCTATAGAATTTTTTATTGATAGAATAAAAAATTATTTACTCGATATGGGATACCAAACAAATATCATCAACTCAATATTAAACATTGATTCACCTTATATTGACATAGACTCTCTAAAGAAAAAAGCTAATTTAATCTCTGAATTTAAAAAAAATAAAAACCTTGATGTAGCAATTGGGGTAGACAAAAGATTAAAAAATATAGTTAAAAATAATGAAGAAATAGAAATTGATACTAATTTACTTACTGACCCTAACGAACAAAAACTACATAAGAAATTTTTGTCGATTAAGAATTTTTTTACAAGTGATTGCATGCAGAATTCTCCAGCTTCCACATTAAATTCCATCATTGAGACCTCTCCTGCCCTAGAAGCTTTCTTTGAGAATGTACTTGTAATGGATAAGAATATTAAAGTTAAAGAAAATAGAGTAAATCTTTTAACAAATATTAAAAATCTTATATCAAGATTCATAAATTTATCTGAAATCTAGGAGAAGTTTAAGTTATGAAAAATAAGAAAAATGTTTTTTATTTTGGAAATAAAAAAGCTGATGGAAACGGAAAAATGAAGGAAATCCTGGGCGGTAAAGGCGCGGGACTTGCTGAAATGACAGAAATTGGAATAAATGTTCCTCCTGGATTCACTATATCAACAAGGGTCTGCGGCATGTTTTATAAAAATAAAAAGCAAACTCCTGGAAATATATCAAAAGAAATAAAGGCGAATTTATTAAAACTAGAAAAAATGACAAAAAAAGGTTTTGGTGATGTTAAAAATCCTTTGCTGGTTTCTGTAAGATCAGGTGCAATGTTTTCGATGCCTGGAATGATGGATACAATATTAAATTTGGGTCTTAATGATAAAACCGTAGTTGGCTTAGCAAAAAAAACCAAAAATCCTAGATTTGCATGGGATGCATACAGAAGATTTATCCAAATGTTTTCAGATGTTGTGTTAAATGTTGACAAAGATTTGTTTGAAGAAAAACTTGAAGAATTAAAAAAGAAAAAGAAAGTAATACATGATATTGAATTAAGCGAATCCTCCCTAAAAAGCCTTGTTCAAGAATATAAAAAATTAGTGAAGTCCAAAACAAAAAAATCTTTTCCTCAAGATCCAGTCGATCAATTAGCAAAAGCAATTAATGCGGTTTTTTTATCTTGGAATAATAAAAGAGCTATTTTTTATAGAAAAAAATATGGAATTCCTGCTGATATAGGCACAGCTGTTACCGTACAGTCTATGGTATTTGGAAATATGGGTGAAGATTGTGGAACAGGTGTTGGATTTACTCGAGACCCACTATCAGGTGAAAAAGAACTATTTGCTGAGTACCTCCTTAATGCGCAAGGTGAGGATGTGGTTGCAGGAATTAGAACTCCAAAGTTAATTAAAGCTATGCAACGAGAAATGAATAAAGTACATCATCAAATAGTAAATACAGCAAAAATTTTAGAAAGACATTTTAAAGATATGCAGGATTTTGAATTTACAATAGAAAACGAAATTCTCTATCTTTTACAAACTCGATCAGGAAAAAGGTCAGGAATTGCGGCGGCAAAAATTGCATGTGATATGGTCAAAGAAAGCCTAATAACAAAAAAAGAAGCTATTAGCAGGGTCGAACCGGAACATCTAGAACAATTTCTTTTCCCTATCTTTGATCCTGACGACAAGAAAAAATTCAATATTCTTACTAAAGGCTTAGCTGCATCTCCTGGTGCTGCATCAGGATTAGTTGCTCTAGATGCCCAAACAGCAGTTGAGCTAAGCAAGCAAGGAAAACGCGTCGTTTTAGTTACAAAAGAAACAAGTCCGGATGACATCCATGGCATGTCAGCTGCTAGTGGGCTACTAACCGCAAGAGGCGGACGAACTAGTCATGCAGCAGTGGTAGGAAGACAAATGGGAAAAGTCTGCGTGGTTGGAGCTGAAGAAATTAAAGTGAATCTTAAATCTAGAACATTTAGTGTTGACGATGAGATTGTAAATGAAGGTGACTATATATCTATTGACGGATTCGAAGGGAAAGTTTTTAAAGGCGACATTCCAGTTGTTGCTTCAGAAGTTATACAAGTTATGCAGGGCAATATGAAAGAGGTTTCCTCAGAAAGATATTCTATATTTTCTACCATATTAAAATGGTCTGATGCATTCAAAAGACTTAAAATTAGAACAAATGCAGATGTTCCAGCGGATGCTGAAGTAGCAATAAAGTTTGGCGCTGAAGGAATTGGGCTATGTAGAACAGAGCATATGTTCTTTGCTGAAGATAGAATTAAAATCATGCAGGACATGATTCTTTCAACTAATGCAAAAGATAGAATTAAATATTTAAACCAACTTCAAAAAATGCAAAAGGAAGATTTTATTGGGCTCTTTACAACGATGAAAGGATTCCCATGCACTATTCGTCTTCTTGATCCACCACTGCATGAGTTTCTTCCAAAAAGAGAAGAGTTAATGTTGGAGGTAAGAGAATTAGAGATACTTGGGAATGAAAAGAAAAAGCTAGATGAAAAGAGGCTGTTACTTGAGAGAGTTGAAGAGCTTCACGAATTCAATCCAATGTTAGGGCTAAGAGGTTGTCGACTTGGTATCACTATGCCCGAGATAACGGCCATGCAAGCTCGTGCAATATTTGAAGCTGCAATTGAGGTATCAAAAAAGAAAATTAAAGTTGTACCTGAAATCATGATTCCACTTGTTGGAATGGTCACAGAATTTAAAGTGCAGAAAAATATAATTGAAGAAACAGCCAAAGAGGTTTTAGGTAAGAAAAAAATCAAGTATATGATTGGAACAATGATAGAAGTACCAAGAGCAACAACAGTTGCAGATCAGATAGCAAAAGAAGCAGAGTTCTTTTCGTTTGGTACAAACGATCTTACCCAAACGGTTTTTGCATATTCAAGAGATGACGCTGGAAAATTTATCAACCACTATCTAGAAGAAAAAGTTGAACTTAATGGTAAAACAATAGAAATCCTAGAAAAAGATCCTTTTACATCAATTGATATTGAAGGTGTAGGCGAATTAATGAAACTAGGCTTAAATAAAGGGAAATCGGCAAGGAAAAACCTAAAAGTAGGAATTTGCGGAGAACATGGTGGCGACCCAAGTTCAATTGATTTTTGTCATGAAATTGGATTAGACTATGTAAGCTGCTCTCCTTTTAGAGTCCCAATAGCACGATTGGCAGCTGCGAGAATAGCAATTAAAGATAGCTAATTTTAGTTGGCAACTGCAGAAGTTCTAACTTCTCTAACGACTGTAATCTTAACATTGCCAGGATATGAAACTTCATCCTCAATTTTTTTTGCAATATTATGTGACAATATTGTAGCCTCATCATCATTAATCTTGTCACTCTCCACCATCACTCTTACCTCTCTTCCCGCTTGAATAGCAAAACATTTATCTACTCCATTAAAGGAAGATGCTATATCTTCAAGTTCTTTAACTCTTTTGACATAAGATTCATATGATTCTTTTCTTGCCCCAGGTCTTGCTGCTGAAATTGCATCTGATGCCTGAACTAATAGACAGTACAGACTTGATGGATTATCCGAATGTGAAAGCTCTACAGCATCAATAACTTCTTTTGGCTCGTTATATTTTTTTACTAACTCAGCTCCGATATCATCATGGCTACCCTCCATATCATGGTCAACAGCCTTTCCTATATCATGAAGTAAGCCAGCTCTTTTTGCTATTTTAGGATCCAATCCAACTTCACCAGCTAGAACTCCACAAAGTTGAGCTACCTCAAGTGAATGATCTAGAATATTCTGAGAATACGATGTTCTATATTTCATCCGACCTACCAAAGTAATTAAATCTGGATGCATATTGCTTAATCCAAGCTCCAGAATTGCATCCTGACCAAGTTTCTGTAATTCCTCAGATAGCTTCTCCTCTATCTCGTCTACAATCTCCTCAATTCTTCCAGGATGAACTCTTCCATCATCAAGCAACTTTTTAATCGCACGAGAAGCAATCTCTCTTCTTAGTGGATTATGAGATGATACAGTAACAATCCCAGGAGTATCATCAATAATGATATCAACGCCTGTCTTTAATTCGATGGTCCTAATATTTCTTCCCTCTCTTCCAATAATTCTTCCTTTCATATCATCGCTCGGCAAATTAACTACAGTAGAAGTTTTTTCAGATGTATATGAAGCTGCATATTTCTGAATTGCCATTGCAATAATATTTTTAGCTTTTCTTTCTGCGTCAGCATTAAGATTATCTTCTATGTCTTTGATCTTTCTGGCTGAAATTATTCTTGCTTCATCCTCTACAGTTGAAATTAACTCTTCCCTAGCTTGTTCACGAGACAAACCCGAAATAGACTCAATCTTTTGCTTAGCATCCTCCAATATCTTCTCTAACTCTTCTTCTTTTTGAATATATTTCTTCTCTAACTCATCACAGTTCTTTTCTTTTACTTCTAATCTTGCCTCTGCTTTTGTAATTTCAATCTGCGATTCTTTAAATGAGGCCTCTTTACTTAGAATCTCTTTTTCCTTTACTTCAACTTCCTTTTTAATCAATGAAACTTCATCTTTAACTTTTTTAATTTGATTCTCTTTGTACTGTCTAGCTTTTTTTTCGCTATCTTTAACCACCTTAAAAGCTTTGCTTTTTGCAGTACTTATTATCTTTTCAGATTCATCTTTCATCTTAGAAATATCTTTTACAAGGTTTTTCTTATTTGCTAACCAAAAAATAAGAAACCCTGCAAGTAAACAACCTATACAACTAATTATTAATACCATATTCATAACTATCTCCCTTTAATTGAAATATATAACTCTCTTTTCCGTAAATACCTTAGATGCTTCAATATCGTGATTTTCTCCAAAAAAATTCTCAATAACTTGAAAATCATAAATAAACGAGCAAATTTTTTCTTTTTTTGTACTTGATAAAACCCTATCGTAAAATCCGCCGCCATATCCTAATCTTTTGCCAAGAGAACCTATCCCAACACTAGGTAAAACAAATAAATCAATATCTCCCAATAGAGCATATTTATCACTCTCAGGTTCCATAATATTAAATTTCCCTACCGAAAAAGCATTAAGATTGTTCGACTCGACGAATTTAAGATTGTTTCCCACTATTTTTGGATAAAAAATCTTCTTATTATTTAGTATTAGATTATTGTGGATACAACCTGTTCTTACTTCTTTATTAATTGAAGAATATAAAGCTATCGAATGAATTGAATTGTCCGAACTAATTTTTTCTAAAAAAAGTTCTTGTAAAGAATTGGACTTAATAGCAATTTCGCTATCGCTCATATTTAATCTTTTCTTAACTAAAAAAGACCTTAATGAATCCTTACTAAAAGTTTGACAAGATTTTATTGACTCTTTCACTACATTCTTCCTTTTCTTTTTCTAAGGAAAGAATCTCGTAAATTGCATTAACTAAGAGGATATTAGATACTGTCAATCTAGGTATAGTTGGATCTGAAAGATTGTGCTTCAAATAATTAAGACTTATATATTCTTCAATTTTATCTATTATCTCATCACTACATTCAGTCTCTATTCTTAACTTTGTTTCCTGAAAACTTAAATGTATATCTTTCACTAAATTCCTAAATCTCGAATAATTTCTTCTAACTCATCAAGAGCAGATCTTATTTCTTTCTTATAAGATTCATTTTCAACTCTTAACTCTTCATTATCATTACTTAATTTTTCTATACTTTTCTTTAAATTAACTAACTTTTCCTCTAGTCTTACTTTTGCTTCTACGGTATCCTTAACCTTCTTATCAAGGATATCTATGATATCCATGATATAATTTTATCCAAAAGTGAGAGCTTTACAAGCAATGTTTCTTATATGATTGAAAAAAAAATAAGAAAAGAGCTAGAAATAGCAAAAAAAACTGTCGACGAAATTGATGAGAAATTGAATTCTTCGAATATTAATACCGATGAGATAATTAAATTATCAAAGAAAAGAAGTAATTTAAACGAAATAGTCGAGCTATATAAGGATCTTGTTGAGATTGAACAATCAATTGAAGAAAATAATGAATTATTAAATGATAAAGAATTTAAAGAGCTTGCTGAAGAAGAACTTGTCAAACTTAATTTAAACTTAGCTGAAATTGAAGATAAGATTAAATTCGAAGTAAGGCCAAAAGATCCACTAGATTCAAAAGATGTAATTATTGAAATTAGAGCAGGTGCCGGTGGAGACGAAGCTGCTTTGTTTGCAAGTGATCTTCTAAGGATGTATTTGCGTTACTGTGAAAGAAAAAAGTGGGATATGGAAATTATTAACAAAAACGAGATAGGTCTCGGTGGAGTAAAAGAGGCAATAGCTTCAATTAATGGTAAAGACATATACTCATTTATGAAATTTGAAAGTGGTGTACATCGAGTTCAACGTGTTCCGTCAACTGAAACGAGCGGAAGAGTCCATACATCTACAGCTACTGTAGCGATACTTCCAGAGGTAGATGAAGTTGAAATTGAAATAAATGAAAAAGATTTAAGAATTGATACATATAGGGCATCTGGTGCTGGTGGTCAACATGTAAATAAAACTGATTCTGCTGTGAGGATAACACACATACCCACAGGGATAGTTGTTCAAAACCAAGATGGAAAATCACAACATCAGAATAGGCAAAGAGCCATGAGAGTCTTAAATGCAAAATTATTCGAAGAACAAGAAAGGAAGAAAGAACAGGATATGTCAAAAACACGAAAACTATTAGTTGGAGGTGGAGATAGAAGTGAAAAGATTAGAACATATAATTTCCCACAGGGACGAGTTACAGATCATAGGATAAATTTGACCCTGCATAAACTCGACTATATTCTTGATGGAGATTTGGATGAATTAAATCAAGAATTATATAAAAATTATATAAATGAAGAAAGTGGGGTAGCTTAAAACTTGTTGATAATAATTCCAATCTTATATTTCATCTCATTTATTTTATCACTTTATTACATTTATTCTGGAAAAATAGGTTCTGCCAGATTTAGTCATTGGCTTTTTACCTCAGCAATAGGAATTCAAATTTTACTGTTGATAAATAAGACGGTTGATTTTGAACAAAGAAATATTGAAATAACTTTATTTGTAGCATCTTTCATACTGTCCACTTTTGCACTAATCTTTATAAGACAAAACATTAAAAACTTATATTGTTTTTTTATTTCTCCCGTGGCATTTATTTTAACAGTGCCTTTAGTAATGATTAGCAATGAGGATGGGGGCTCCTCCTATAACAATAGAATCCTAATCATTCACGTTTTACTTAATATTCTATCCCATACAACACTTCTCATTTCTTCAATTTTTTCTATAATGTTTATATATCAGCATAGAAATTTCAAGAATAAAAAAGTTAAGAAGATATCAAGAATGCCGAGCTTATCATTAATTGAAAAAATTAACTTTAATTTAATAATTACTTCTTTCCCACTAATGACTATTGGTTTAGTTTTAGGGTTTCTCCTTTCTAAAAACCAGATTGGAACATACTGGTTTGGTACTGTATCAGCGCTTTCAATTTTCTCATGGCTAATTTACTTTTCCCTGATACAACTAAGAATCACATATAATTTAAGTGGGCTAAAAGTATCATTAATATCACTTCTAGGGTTTACCTCTATTATTATAGGATATATTTTTATGTATTTTCTAGATTTACCTTCACATACATTTGTTTAGGTGTATTAAAGTAAATATAAGGGGAAGAACCCTTCCCCTTATATTAAGCTTTACAGCATATTGTGTCCGCCGTTGATGCTCATATTCGTACCTGTTATCCATGACGCGGCAGGTGAACAAAGATATAGAACAGCTAGGGCAACTTCGTCTGCATAACCAAATCTACCTAAAGGAATCTCGTCCTTAATACCGGCTAAAAGATCAGGTGGAACAGTGTGAAGCATATCAGTTTCAACAAAACCAGGTGAAACTGTATTCACCCTAATGTTGTCTTTTGCTAGCTCTCTAGCAAGGCTTCTTGTAAATCCATACATACCACTTTTCGTTGCAGCATAATTAGACTGGCCAATATTTCCAGTTTCACCAATAATAGATGAAATTGATACAATAACACCTGAACCTGCATCTCTCATATGTGGGACAACAGATTTTGACATGTTAAACAAAGCGCCTAAATTAGTATCTACAACCTCTTTCCATTCTTCTTGTGACATACGACTAAAAGTTATGTCTCGGTTAATTCCTGCGTTATTAACAAGGAAATCAACCTGTCCGTAAGCCTTTATAGCCTCTTCCCCCAATGCCTGACAAGCTTCAAAGTCTTTTACATCTGCTTGAACAACAATAGCCTCGGAACCTAAATCAGCAATCTCTTCAGCTGTAATCTCAGCAGCTTCCTTATTACTTACATAGTTTAGAACTAATTTTGCACCAGCTTCCGCGAAAGCTAAAGCACACTGCTTACCTATGCCTCTTGAGCTTCCAGTAACAACAGCAACTTTATCTTTTACATTATATAAATCTTCAATCATTTCAAAACCCCCTAATTGAATATCTGATTAATTCTATACAAAAAAGAAATAATTATCTACAATTTTCCTCGGCTATCAGTAATTATTGGTTTAATATTAATAAATCATGAATAATTTTATTAAATCTCATGGATTAGGAAATGACTATATAGTATTAGATGCACAAAAAATTGATTTTAAGCTAACGAAAAACCGTATATCAAATATTTGCCATAGAAACTATGGAGTTGGGGCAGACGGAATATTACTTTTAATTAATTCAAAGAAAGCTGACTTTGGTTTAAAGATTTATAATCCTGACGGTTCTGAAGCTGAAAAAAGCGGCAACGGCTTAAGAATATTCTCAAAATTTGTTTACGATTATAATTATACTAAGAAGAAAATTTTTTCTATAGAGACAAAAGGTGGTCTTGTACAAAGTGAAGTAATTATAAAAAATAAAGTCGTTAAATCTGTTCGAGTTGAGATGGGTAAAGCTATTTTTGATTCTAGCAAGGTGCCGGTAAAAACTAAAAAGAAGTTTTCAATAAGAGAAAAACTAAAAGTTAAGAATAAGGAGTTCACCTACTCTGCTGTGAGTGTTGGAAACCCTCATTGCGTTATTTTCAAGAACAAGGTATCTCCTAAGAATGCAATTGAGTTTGGGGGACTTATAGAAAATCACAAATTTTTTCCTAATAGAACAAATGTTCAATTTGCACAAATCATTTCAAAGAAAAAAGTTAGAATTGAAATATGGGAAAGAGGTGCAGGGTATACATTAGCCTCAGGAAGTAGCTCGTGTGGGGTAGTATCTGTTGGGTATAAAATAGGCTTACTAGATGAAAGAGTTGAAGTCTTAATGCCTGGTGGAAAATTATATATTACAATAGACAAAGAATATAATTTAACAATGGAAGGTCCTGTTGAAGAGATATGTTCTGGTAAATTAAGCCTGTAAAATGATTCAAGCAATTAAAGCAAAATATATTCTCACTCCTAACCAATCTTACATTGAAGATTCAGCAGTAATAGTAAAAGATAGCAAGATAATTGATATTGTTTCGAGCTCTGATTTAAACAAGAGTAAATATAAAATTATTGATTTGCAAAAATCTGTTTTACTTCCAGGTTTTATTAATGCTCACGTTCACTTGGAACTTTATTGGACACAATCATTATTAAAGCCATTCAACTCATTTACAGAATGGTTGAGTCAAATAATAGATCTTAAGAAAAAATTTAATAACAAAAAAATTCCTATTTCAGTGAAAAAATCTATAAAAGAATCGATAGATTCTGGCGTAACTACTATTGGTCAGATTAGCTCTTATAATGGATTAGACTATGAACCTATTATCAATAGTGGGATAAGAACAGTTTATTTTTATGAGCTAACAAATTCTACAATTGGAAATCTTGATAAGAAATTTCTACAAAAGATATTAAATAAAAAAATAAATACTCTTTTTCACCCAAGAATATTTCCTCATTCAATATATTCGCTTGATTCTAAATCGTTAAAAAAAGTCATGAATTTCGCAAAAGAAAAGGATATTGATCTTGGAATTCATTTATCAGAGAGCATAGAAGAAATAAAATATGCCAAGGGACAAAAGAATAACTTGGAAAAAAATATATTATCTAAATTAATGAAACAAACAAAACTATCCAATAACAAAAGTACACCTTTGGAATATTTGGATAAATTAAACACTAACAAACAAGAAATTGCTTTAATTCACATGAACAACCTTACTAAAAGAGATTTAGAAATATTAAAAACCCGTAATTATCCAGTAGTTCTCTGCCCAAGAAGTAATGCGTATCTAAATCAAAATCTTCCTAATATTAAATTTTTTTCTAAATATGAAAAAACAGGAATTGGAACTGACGGCTTATCAAGCAACCTTTCCATTAATTTTTTGGACGAAATCAACTTTCTATATCTTTATGCAAAAAAGATAGTATCAAAGAATTCTGAAAAAAAAATTATTGATATGGCAACTATCGGAGGAGCAAAAGCTTTAGGTCTAGATCGAATAGTAGGATCAATAGAAATAAACAAAAATGCAGATCTTATAGCCTTTGAACTTATCAATAAAGACCCATTCCTATCTATCATCCATTCAAAAAAGAATAATCTAAAAATGTCTATGATAAACGGAAAGATACTTAGGTTGAAATAAGATCTAATTCGATTTTATCTTTGATAAGGTTCTTTTTGTAAGCTGAATCATAAAAATACTTGAGTCCATGAATGCCCCTACTAGTAAAATCAACAGTATCCTGATTTACATACATTAAAACAAATTCTCTGGCAACATTTCTAGATACTCCTCTACCAAATTCCATCGCATAATCAAGAGCTTCTTCAACATTCGAAAGAGAGTACATAATACTTTCTTTGATCATTTTTGAAATCTCAATTTGCACATCTAAATCTAAAGACCTGCTAATTACATTAAGTCCTAATGGTATAGGGTACTTACAGTCCATATTCCAGAGTTTTGGCAAATCTAACAATAAATTTAATCCAAGATCCTTGTAGGTAATCTGACCTTCATGAATTATTAAACCTGCATCAACTTTTGAATCAAGAATTGCTGGAACAACCTGGTCAAAATCATATTCAATAAATGTTGCATTTTTTGAATAGAGCTGTAGGAGCAAAAAAGCTGAGGTTAGCTTACCAGGGACAGCAATCTTAAGTCCTTCCTCTGATGTATATTTATTCTTTGACACCAAAATGGGACCGTATCCATCTCCCATACTAGCCCCACAATCCATTACCCTATATTTCTTATGAATTTTTGTATATGCATGTGCAGAAACAGCTGTTGTATCAATCTTTTCTTCAATTGCGAGTAAATTTAAAGATTGGATATCTTTTATTACATGCTTAAAAGTAAACTTTTCTGAGGAAACAATGCCTTTAGAAATTCCATAAAACATGAAAGCATCATCAGCATCTGGACTATGACCTAAAGTAATAATTTTTTTCATATTTAAAGTATGTTATTAAAACTTCTTTTTTCCCATTTTGCAAATTTCTCTGATAATTTATTGAATAAATTTATACCTTCCAAATGTTCTTTTGATAATTCATAGACTATTCGTTCTTTCAAATAAGTCTCAACCAGCTTTAAATCAACTTTTGATTCATACTTAAGCATAAAATCCTTAATCATAGTATCAACGTTTTTAATCCCTTCGTTATAAGAATCATCTAACAGTTTTACTTCATCAGTCCCTGGTTTCTCTTTATAATAATTAAATGTTGCAAAAGTAAATGGAAGAGAAGTTTCTTTAAACCAAATCTCAGATAAATCATAAATTTTTAGACTTGATGGCTTTTGTGATACATATTTCAGCGCCAAATCTCCTATTATTATTTGTCCAGTATTAGATTCATATGAATTAGCAATATTAGGGCGCAAGAAATCATATTCAACTTTATTCTTAACAAAATCTTCTTGTATTATTTTAAATAAAATATTTGCACTCTTTGAGCGAGGGTCCAAATATACTTTTTGTAATTTATTTATATTAGAACTTGCAACAAGAATAACACTATCGACTTTCCCAATTGCGCTTATACAATATTGGTCTAAAGATTGAATCCTTTTATCAGAAAAATGATCAGCTATTGATATTAAAGAAAGAAAAGTTTTTTCACTTAATAAGGAATCTAATAAATTAGAGGGATACATAAATTCAGTTTTATAACCAGGGTAACTACCCTTATCAAATAAATATGTGAGGGGTTTGGAATTTAAAAAAGGAACAGAACCTAAATTTTTTTTCATATCTCAAAAACTAAACTTTAAAACCAACAAAAGACCATTTCTTAGGTACGAATATTGATTTATGAATTTCTAAAGCGAAATCATCTGACATTCCAGCTATAAAATCACAGCAATCATCTTCATTGTTGCCACTGCTAAATTTATAAAGTTCCCTTAGCGCTTTTTTATTGCTTAAGAAGAAAGAATATAAATCTATCAGCACTTGCTTAGCTTTGTCAAAATTAGCTTTTATTTCTTCATTATAATAAACCTTTTCAAAAAGAAAACTCCTCATATTTACTAAATTAGTTTCTAACTCTTTGGATATAGCGATATCTTTATAGTCAGCCGCAATAGTATTCGTAACTGTATCTGATACTACCTTCGATATTCTTTCTGAATGCTTATCACCAAAAAATCTAGTTAACTTGATAGGAATATCTTTTTTCTTTATTAAAGAAGATCTAAGTGCATCATCTAAGTCATGTGTAAAATAAGCAAAGATGTCTGACAATCTAACCACCTGTCCCTCTAAGGTTTGTATTTTTATCCTTTTGTTAATTATTGGCCCTTTACCCTTGGAATGCTTAGAAATTCCATCTCTCACCTCGTAAGTCAAATTAAGACCCTTTCCATTCTTTTCTAATAACTCAACTATTCTTAAACTTTGCATAAAGTGCTTGAAACCTTTTTTGTGAATTTTATTCAAGGCTTGCTCTCCCGCATGACCAAATGGAGTGTGACCAAGATCATGGCCCAAAGCTATTGCCTCTGATAGATCTTCATTCAAACCCAAAGCCCTTGATATAGTTCTTGATATTTGAGCAACCTCTAAAACATGGGTCAGCCTTGTTCTAAAATGATCACCATAAGGTGCCAAGAAGACTTGAGTTTTATCCTTTAGCCTTCTAAAAGATTTTGAATGCAATATTCTGTCTCGATCTCGCTGATACTCTGTTCTGTAAATGCACTTCCTCTCTCTCTTTACTCTTCCTTTAGAATCGATACTATAGGAAGCATATGGAGACAAAGTTAGCTTCTCATTAAACTCTGATTTATTTCTTGAATTGATCATTCTCTTACCAAAATTCCTTTTTCTGAAAGATATTTTTTTACATCTATTATTTTATACTCACCAAAATGAAAAATTGAAGCACAAAGTGCAGCATCCGCTCTACCAACAGTAAAAGCATCTGCAATATGTCCTAACGTTCCTGCTCCACCAGACGCAATTATCGGGATTCTTATAGTTTCAGATAACTTTGAAAGAATTTCTAAATCATAACCAGTTTTAGTACCATCTTTATCCATGGAAGTTAATAATATCTCGCCTGCGCCATGCTCCTCCATTTTTTTAACCCAAGACATGCATTCTAAACCTGTAGGATTTCTCCCACCATGAGTATACACTTCCCATTCAGATCCTTTTTTCTTAATATCAATTGCTACAACTATACATTGTGACCCAAATTTCATAGCTGACTCAGTTACTAATTGAGGATTAAGGATCGCCGAAGTATTTATTGAGACCTTATCTGCTCCAGCCCGAAGAAGGTCTCTGATATCCTCAAACTTTCTAACTCCACCACCAACTGTTAGGGGTACAAAGACTTTCTCGGCCGCTTTCTCAACTGTATTAATCATAATCTCTCTTTCTTCGTTTGAGGCAGTAATATCTAGAAATGTTATTTCATCTGCACCCTCATTGCTATATCTTTCGGCAATCTCTACAGGGTCGCCTGCATCTATCAAGTTAACGAAATTAACTCCTTTAACCACTCGCCCTTTATTAATATCTAAACAAGGTATTATTCTTTTAGCTAACATCCTGGTACACCTTTATGCAATTAGAAAAGTTAATTCGATTTTCGTACAAGGATTTTCCTAATATAACACCGAAAATATTATTGCTTTTTAACCTACTTATTTTTTCTAAATCTTCTGAATCTCTTACTCCTCCGGAAACAATCATTGGAATATCTGATATTTTAAGATAGCTTTGAATTAAATCCTCATTAAAACCTTCCAAGGTTCCGTCTCTATCTACCGAAGTTAAAATAACCATTTTCACACCCACCCTCTTAAAATTTAATAGCGCATTCTCCATTGTTATATCAATTTTCTTATTCCATCCACTAACTGCTATCTTACCATCCTTAATATCAAGCCCTACTGCAATTCTTTCTCCATATAATTGACATGCTTTAGCTAAGAAGGAACTGTCTTTAAAGGCTGCTGTTCCGATTATAACTCTTTCAACACCTATAGATAAATATTTTTCTATAGTATCTATATTTCTAATACCTCCTCCAACTTGGAATTTACAATTACTACTTTTAACTATTTGTTCAATTAAAGGGAAATTAATACTGCTACCTTCTAACGCCCCGTCTAAATCAACTAAGTGAATTAGGCTAGCTCCTTCCTCTACCCACTTCTTTGAGACATCCAAGGGATTCTCAGAATAAATTGTTTCTTTACTGTAATCTCCCTTTAAGAGTCTTACACATTTCTTATCTTTTATATCTATTGCAGGAATTAAAATCATCATATTACATTTTACAAAAATTAATTAATAAATTAAATTTATTTTTATGAAATATTGGTTAGTTAAGTCAGAACCCTATAAATATTCATGGGATGAAATGGTCAAGGATGATACAACATATTGGGACGGAGTAAGAAATTATCAGGCTAGAAACAATCTCAAAAAGATGAAAAAGGGAGATCTAGTGTTATTTTATCATAGTAATGAAGGTAAAGAGATTGTAGGAGTAACAACTGTTATTAAAGAGTATTATCAAGATCCAACTACTAAAGACCCAAAATGGGTCGTGGTTGACCTAAAAGTGAAACAAACTTTAAAAAGAAAAATCAGCCTTAAAGAAGTGAAGGAAGATAAAAGACTATCCGACATGAATCTTATAAAACAACAAAGGCTTTCTGTTTCTGAAGTAAAAAAGGTACATTTCGATATAATTATCAGGAAGGGTAATGAAAAGGAGCTTTAAAGACTTAATTAAGGGTTTAGTGTCAAATGACCGAGTTTGTCTATCCAAGCTTATTAGCGAAGTAGAAAGTAATTCTTCTTCAATTTTTAAGATAATCAATTCCGTTAAGAAAATACCCAATAATGTTTACACTCTTGGAATTACAGGACCTCCTGGTGCTGGAAAGAGCACTCTAACAAATCAAATAATAAAAAAGTTAAGAAATTTAAATCTTAAAATTGGTGTAATAGCTGTAGACCCTAGTAGCCCTTTTACTGGGGGAGCAGTTTTGGGTGACAGAGTAAGGATGCAAGAACATTCTCTAGACAGCTCAGTTTTTATAAGAAGTGTTGGAAGTAGAGGCGACCTTGGTGGTCTTTCAAGCTGTACAAGTTCCATAATAAAATTATTTGATATTTTTGGAATGGATATAGTAATAATTGAAACAGTAGGTGTGGGACAAACTGAACTAGATATAATAAAGATATCTGATTCAGTATTAGTAACACTGGTTCCTGAGGCAGGAGATGGGATTCAGGCCATGAAAGCTGGATTAATGGAAATAGGAGATATTTTTATTGTTAACAAGGCAGATAGAAGTGGAGCGGATAAATTAGCTAGAGAAATTGAATATATGATATCTCTTAAACATGATTCCTCATCTCGGAAAACCAATGTTCTTACGACACAAGCAGAAAATGATGTTGGAATCAATGAATTATTAGACGAGATTATGGCTTTTAAGGAACATGAAGAATTAAATGGGTCATTACAAAAGAAAAGAAATACAAGAAAGTTGTCTGAATTAAATACAATGGTAGAAAAGGAGTTGAGAAACGAATTGGAAAAAACAAAAGAAACTGCTACATTTAAAGAATTAGTAAATAAATTAGAGAACGGATTATTAGAACCAGAAGTACTAGTAAAAAAAATAATCAGTTTATTAAAGAAAGATAATTGAGAAAAATTATAATCAGCGAGACGCTCGATCAAATAAAAGTAGGTGTAATTGATAATTCGAAACTGACTTACTTTTTGATTGATAGCGCAAATCAACAATCTTCTATTAGAGGGAATATATATAAAGCCAAAAAAAATCTCTCAGGTAAAGGCATTGAGGCTTCTTTTGTAGAGATTGGTGAGAATAAAAATGCTTTCTTGTCAAACTTTCATCCATTAAAAGCAGATTTTAATACTGACTATTCAGACTCATACAAGACAGAAGATAAAAATTTTATTTTAGTACAGTGCGTTAGTGATTATGACCCTAGAAAAGCCCCTAAGGTTTCTGATTTTGTCGCATTACCTTCAAAATTTTGTGTCATCATTGCTAAACCCAAATTTTTTGGAATCTCAAAGAAAATAATAGACGAAGAAAAAAGATCGAGGCTCAAAACCTTAAAGAAATTTTCAACAAAAAATATTGGGATTATACTTAGAACATCAGCTGAGAACCAAAAGTTAAAGGATATCAAGGAAGATATTAGACAAACTAAAGCAAAATGGAAAGAAATAATTAATGATTTTAAAGCAAGCGATATTCCAACCCTTATTCATCAAGAAAACAATATAATTGAAAACATATATCGTGAACTTTTAACTGATGACACAAGTGAAATACAAGTTGATTCAAGAAAAATATATAACTACTTTAAGAAGCAAACCTCAAACTCCGGTCGCAACAAAGGGAGCATAAAAATTAGTCTTTCTACAAGTAAGAAAGATATATTTAATATTAATAAAGTTGATAAAGAAATATCAAGAATATTCCATAAAAAAGTAAATTTAAAAAACGGATCTTTTCTGCTTGTTGAAGAGAAAGAGGGTCTCACTGTTGTGGATGTTAATTCAGGAAGAAGTTTAAATAATAAAAAAGAAACTAATCTTACTGTTAATTTAAATGCTGCCAAAGAAATTGCTCATCAGGTGATGTTAAGAAACCTTAGCGGTATTGTACTAATAGATTTCATAGATGCGAAAAATTCGTCAGAAAGAAATAAAATTTTTAAAGTTTTTAAAGATTCAATGAATAAAGACAAAGCCAAACATTCCATACTACCAATGTCTAAGTTTGGGATTATTGAGATGACTCGCCAAAAAATTGGAAATAGAACATCAAGTCTTGTTAGTGAAGATTGTGCGGTTTGTCACGGATCAGGCGCAATTACAAGGAAAGATATTATTTGTTACGACTTAATTAGAGAAATTATTTTTATAAGAAAAAGCAGTAAAAAAGCTAATTTTAGGATTGAGATTAAAGAGGAATTAGCCGAAACTGTTGCTGAAATACTTAATAATAACAATACCAACCCCACATTAAAGGGCTTGGATATTATGCTAATTTCAAAAAAATTAGATGAAAATTATAAAATAATTTGATGAAACGCCGTGAATGATTTAAATTAAATTGCTATGGAAATATTTAAAGTAGGAAGTTTATATCATATAGGTGTTGCTGTACATAATGCATCGCACACAGCAGAACTTTACCAAAGAACATTAGGTCTCAAAATTGAACATGATGAGACTGTTCTTGATCAGGGAGTGAGAGCTATCATGCTGTTACCAGAATCATCAGGATCGACAGCAATTGAACTTCTTGAGCCTGTTGTTCCTGATTCCTCGATTTCTAAATTTTTGGATAAAAGAGGAGAAGGTATGCATCATGTTTGCTATCTTGTTGATGATATATTAATTGGAATAAAATCCCTAAAAGAAAATAATATTGAAATGATTGATCACACACCAAGAGAAGGTCTTAACAATACTCTAGTAGCATTTGCTCACCCAAAAAGTTTAAATGGTGTTTTAATAGAGTTAGCTCAAAAGATTTGATTAAACTTTATTATCTTCGTCTTTATTTTCATCAGAATCTTTATCTTTCATTGCTTTTTTGAATCCAGATATTCCTCTGCCTATAGCAGATCCAACATCGCCTAATTTATTAGGTCCAAAAATCAAAAGAACAATGACCAAGATAATTACTAATTCTCCGACACCTATTCCACCTATCATTATATCCTCCGTAGATTAAAGAGAATTATACCGTTAATTCGAAACCTTTTATATATCATATAATGCAATATAATTAAAAAATGAATATTCTAATATACACTCATGAATTCCCGCCTTTTCAAGGTGGAATTGCAACTTCGTCCAAGATGATTGCTGACATATTAGGCTCAGAAAATAACTTAATGGTTTGTTGCCCTAGTTATGGAAAGAAAGATTCTGAAAAATTTGATAAATTTGATGTTCATAGGATTAATTTTATCGGCGGAGAATATTTTAAAAAAATTCCTCTTTTACAATACCTACATGGATTAATAAAAATTAAAAAGATTATTCATACTTTTAAGCCAAAGAAAATTCTTTTTTTGGGAGAAGAGGCCGAGATAATTGGTGGCCTATTGAATGAAAAGCATATAGATCAAATTGTTAGGGTTGCTGGCTCTGGAATTGAATCAATTATAAAAAGAAAAAATCTTTCAAGTCTCTTTTCAAAGTTCTTCTTAAAAAGATTATATAAAAATTCAAAATATATTATTGCGGTAAGTAAAAATACAAAGAGATTAATGAGTGAGGAACATGAATTTTTTTCATCTAAAAAAATTAGATTAATTTATAATGGAATTGATGAGGAATTTGTTAAACGAAAAAAAAATTTATCTTTAGAAGAAAACTATAAGGTAGATAAAGATACTTTTATTTTGTTAACTGTGTCTAGGCTCCTACCGAGGAAAGGCCAGGATTTCGTTATTAAAGCTCTTGGAAAAATAAGAAATAAAAATATTAAATATATTTGTGTCGGCGAAGGTAGTTATAAAGAAAAATATAAATCATTAGTTGCATCATTAGATTTAGAAGATAATGTTTTCTTTCCTGGGGGTATTAAAAGGAAGGATATCCACAAGTTCTATGATTTAGCAAACGCTTTTATTCTATGCAATAGAACTTGGAATTCTAAGATAGAAGGGTTACCGAATGTTGCGATAGAGAGTATGGCTAGGTCGGTACCTGTTATAGGTTCGAAAAATTCAGGGACTGAGGAGCTTATAAAAGATGGAATTAATGGCTACTTAGTAGATTCAGAGGATATTGATGACATTGCAAAAAAAATTAGTTTTGCATATGAGAATAAAGATAAATTATCATCGTTGGGGGATTCAGCTAAAATAAATATCAATGAGAATTTTAGTTTAAACAGAATGAAATTTGATTACTTGGATTTAATAAAAGATGAATAAAGTAAAAATTTGTGGAATAACTAACCTTGAAGACGCTTTGTTCTGCGCTAACCTAGAAGTAGATTTTATTGGCTTTATTTTTTATAAAAAAAGCCCTAGATACATACTCCCTGAAAAGGCAAAAATTATATGTGAGAAATTAGCAGGTAAGAGAATTAAGAAAGTTGGAGTATTTGTTAACGAGTCAATAGACAAGGTTAATAAAATAGGAGATGAGCTTAATCTAGAGCTAATACAGCTTCATGGAAATGAAAACAATGATTACATTAAAAAAATTAAATTTGATACAATTAAAGCTTTCTCGGTTAGCAATACCTTAGATCATTCATATACCCTTTCAAATTCAACATACTGGTTATTTGATACTTTTGATAAAAATCTATATGGTGGGACAGGGAAATCATTTAATTGGGGTTTAATTTCCAAAATAGTAGATAGAGAAAAAATTATTTTATCTGGAGGTCTATCTATAGATAATATTAATAACGCTATTAAAGAATCTAATACTTCTTTCTTTGATATTTGTTCTGGTGTCGAAAAAACTCCAGGAACAAAGGATATAAAAAAACTAGAAACTATAGTAAGATTAATTAAACAATGAAAAAAAATCTAAAAATATTTCCAGATAAAAACGGTAGGTTTGGCGAATACGGTGGAAAGTTTGTCTCAGAAACGCTTATGCCTGCTTTAGATGAATTAGAAAAAGAATATAAAAAAATTAAAAAAAACAAAAAATTTAAGAATCAAATTAACAGTTTATTGAAGGATTTTGTCGGAAGACCCACCCCTTTATATCTTGCAGAGAGAACAACTAAAGATTTAAAAGGTGCAAAAATTTATTTAAAACGTGAAGATTTAGCTCATACAGGAGCACACAAAATAAACAACACTGTTGGCCAAGCAATTCTTGCAAAAGCAATGGGTAAGAAAAGAATCATAGCTGAGACTGGAGCCGGTCAACATGGAGTTGCAACAGCAACAATATGTGCGCTTTTAGGATTAGATTGTGAGGTTTATATGGGTGAACTAGACACACGTCGACAATCAATAAACGTTCAAAGAATGGAGCTACTTGGGGCAAAAGTAATACCAGTTAGTTCTGGGTCTAAAACTTTAAAAGATGCTCTCAATGAAGCCTTAAGAGATTGGGTCACTAATATTGACTCAACTTTCTATATAATTGGTAGTGTTGCAGGCCCTCATCCTTACCCAATGATAGTTCGAGATTTTCAATCGATAATCGGTCAAGAAACTAGGAGACAAATAATTAAGGTCGAATCAAAGCTCCCCGACCTTCTTATTGCATGTGTCGGAGGTGGCTCAAATGCCATAGGTTTATTTTATCCCTTCTTAAATGATTCAAAGGTCAAAATGGTTGGAGTTGAAGCAGGAGGAAGTGGAGTCAATACCGGCTTGCATTCTGCAAGTATATCTGCGGGATCTAAGGGAGTTTTGCATGGAAGCAAAACCTATCTGCTACAAAATAAGTTTGGTCAAATTGATGAAACCCATTCTGTTTCGGCTGGATTAGACTATCCTGGAGTTGGACCAGAACATTCCTTTCTTAATGATATCAAAAGAATTTCATATAAATCTATCGATGATAAAGAAGCCGTTAGTGCGTTGCAATACTTTTCTGAGAAGGAAGGTATTATACCGGCACTAGAAACTGCTCATGCCCTTGCTTATGCTTTGAAAGTAGCTAAAAAAATGAGAAGATCCCAATCTATTATTGTTAATCTTTCAGGCAGAGGCGATAAAGACCTACAATCTGTTAGAGATTTTTTAAGTAAGGAAAAGTTATAAATGAAATTATTAAATACGGTCTTAGAATCCAATAAGAATAATAGAGCGTGTTTCATCTCCTATGTTACTGCTGGAGATCCAAATCTAAAATATAGTTCCAAAATACTTGAGACTCTTGCAACAAATGGAGTGGATATCATAGAACTTGGAATTCCGTTTTCAGACCCAATATCCGACGGTCCTACAATTCAAAGGGCAACAGAAAGGTCACTAAAAAATAACACAAATATTGATGATGCCTTAAGCTTAGTAAAAAAATTTCGGCTAAAATATAAAACACCGATAATTCTTTTTGGATATTTCAATCCATTTCTTCAGTACGGTTTAGAAAAAATAATGAAATCAATTAAAAAGTCTGGTGCAGATGGAGTATTAATTGTTGATTTACCACCCGAAGAAGCTGAAGAAACTCAAAGAGCTGTCAATAAGGCCGGAATAGAGCTGGTATATCTTCTTGCTCCTACAAGCACAAAAGAAAGAATTAATATTATTTCTAAGCTTTCTAATTCATTTATTTATCTGGTATCAGTTACTGGAGTAACTGGAGCAAGAAAGAGTTTAAATATTAATTTAAAAAAATTTATTGATAAGGTTAAAAGAAAGACGAAGAAGCCTGTTTGCGTAGGTTTTGGTATATCCGAACCCAGTCATGTAAAGGTTTTAAAAAAACAATCCAATGGAATTATCATAGGGAGTGCAATAATTAAGATTATTGAAGATAATTTGTCAAATAAGGCTATTATTACCAAAAAAATTGCTAATTTTTTGCAAAAAATCAAGAAGTCTACTATTTATTAAAGCTTATAAAGATCCAAAGTCCCAAGATATAAATAAAATTTAAAAAATTCAATTAAAGTAAATAAATATTGACTTTAAACTTTTTAAAAAATATGGCAATCTTTATATTTATTTTTAATTTATACGAGGTGAATTAATGGAATTATTATTTAAAACGAGATCGCAGGAATTTACAGGTCCTGGCTCTTTACCAAATGGTAGCCTAGATGATACATCAAAATGGCAGCCTATGACTAAATATCTTGAAGCAGGAGCAGAAAACTATCCTGATAAGGCAATGTTTAAAATTGCAAATTCAAGTGGTGAAGTTGCAGAGACTTATTCCTATAAAGAAACAAACGAAAAATGTAATCAAGTTGCAAACGGTTTGATTAATTTAGGTGTTGGTAAAGGTGACAAGGTTGGTATGTATATGCTCAATTGTGCAGAGTTTGTTCTCTCAATTCTAGCAATCCATAAGACTGGTGGAATACAAGTCCCAATAAACAAAGATGAAAAAGGTGAAAGGCTTGCATATATAATCAATTATTCAGACCAAGTAGCTTTGGTTGTTGATGAATCTGGCCTTCCTCTAATTGAAGATATAGCCGATAAGCTAGAAAATCTTAAAATCATTTATGTTACTGGTGACTCTACTAAGGTTCCATCAAAAATTGGAGCAATAAATTGTGAGCCATTTAATAATCTTTACGAATTTTCAAATGAAAATCCAAATGTTAGCGTTGGAATAGACGACAAAGAAAGATGTATGTTTACTTCAGGAACTACTGGTATGCCTAAGGGTGTTGTAAGAGAGCACGGTGGTGTTGTACTAACTGTTAGAGCATATATGCAGCAACAAGGAGTTCGAAGTGATGACACCTTAATGAGTGTATTGTCTTTAGGACACGCAAACGCTCAAGCTTTATGTTTATTTTGTGCAATTGGTGCAGGAGCAACCGCAGTATTTTTTCCTAAGTTCTCCGCATCTAACTTCTTTAAATGGGCACATGACTGTGGAGCAACATGTGTAAATATGCTTGGTGCTGTTGCAGAATATCTATATGCATCAAAACCTAGTGAATATGACCAAAAACATAGTATTAGAATTATGTTGGGATCTCCTGCTCCTAGGAATTTAGATGAGTTTCAAAAACGTTTCAATGTTAGAGTTATTGATGGTTATGGATCAACTGAAATGGGCATGGTACTTTGGAAAAACCCTGAAGATCAAAGAGATAAATCAATGGGGTATCCTACCGAAGGTTTTTATGTTGAGCTGAGAAATCCAGAAAATATTGAAGAAGTTGTAAGACCTCATTGGGATCCATACATAGATCCAACTCCTCCAGATAGTGCCAAAGGAATTCTATATATTAGACCCTTGGTCCCAAATACAACATTAAATGAGTACTTCAAAGATGAAAGAAGAACAAGAGAAGCCTTTGATGATGATGGATTCTTCAATTCAGATGATGTAATGGCTTGTGGAATTGACGGACGTTATTACTTTATTGGAAGGCATACAAGGCTAAGAGTGTCAGGAGAAAATGTTGACCCAATCGCGGTTGCTGATTTAGCTCTAATGCATCCCGCAATTCAAGATGCAATAGCAGTAGGTCTGAGACTGCCTGACGTATCTGATGATGAGCTAAAACTAAATATAATACTTAAAGACGGCGAAAAATTTGATGAAGCTGAGTTTTGCACTTGGATGGCTGAACAATGTATCGTTGCTATGGTGCCTAGATTTATTGAAGTATTTGACGGTGGCTTCCCTATGACTGCAACTCAAAAAGTTAAGGTTGCTGAGCTAAAAGAAATATCAGATAAAACATGGGATAGAGCAGAAAGCGGTCTTAAATTTAGCTCAAGGAAGTAAGCTAATTTGGAACTCTTTTTTAAACCTATTAAAAATGAATATTTGGGAGTGGGAACACTCCCAAATGGAAATTTTGATAATATTAACGAATGGAAACCGCTAACGAAATACCTTGAATCAGGGGCCGAAAACTATCCTGATAAATTAATGTTTAAAATAGGAAGTTCTGAGGGAAAAATAATTCAAGAATATTCCTACAAAGAAACAAATGAAAAATCCAATCAAGTTGCGAACGGTCTTATAGAAATAGGAATTAAAAAAGGTGACAAGGTCGGGATGTACATGTTAAATTGTGCTGAATTTGTTTTCTCAATTCTTGGAACACACAAAACTGGTGGTGTTCAAGTTCCAATCAATAAAGATGAAAAGGGCGAAAGACTAGCCTATGTGATAAATTATTCAGAAATGCAAGCACTAGTAATAGACATGAGCGGGCTACCATTAATTGAAGAAATTGCAGATAAATTAACAGATTTAAAAATTATATATATAGCATCTGATTCTAATGAAGTACCAAATCAAATAGGAAAAATAAAGGTTGAATCTTTTTCAAATCTTTATAATTCATCAAATAAAAATCCAAATATTGAAATTACCGTTAAAGATCAAGAAAGATGTATGTTCACTTCTGGAACGACTGGTATGCCTAAAGGGGTTGTTAGAGAACACGGCGGCGTAGTTATGACAGTTAGAAGTTATCTTCAATACCAAGGGATACGGTCTGAAGATGTTTTAATGAGCGTTCTATCCTTGGGGCATGCAAATGCACAAGCAATGTGTCTTTTTACTTCAATAGGTGCAGGCGCTACAGCCGTTTTTTTTCCAAAATTCTCTGCATCTAATTTCTTTAAATGGGCCAACGATTGCGGTGCGACAGTTACAAACTTTTTAGGTGCTGTTTCAGAGTATTTGTGGTCATCTAAGGAAAGTGAATTCGATAAAAAACACTCTATTAGAACTGTATTAGCAGGTCCAGCACCAAAGAATGTTCTAGCATTTGAAGATAGATTTAATCTCAAAATTGTTGAAGGATATGGTTCTACTGAAATGGGAATGCCTTTATGGAAAAATCCTGAAGACCAAAGAGTTGGTTCATGTGGATATCCGGTTGAAGGATATTATCTAGAAATTAGAGACCCTGAAAATATAAGTAAAGTTATTAGACCTACTTGGGATCCAAGCTTAGAAAAGAGTCCACCTGATTCTTCAAAGGGACTCCTCTTTATCAAACCACACATTCCCAATACAACTCTTAATGAATATTTTAAAGATAAAAGAAGAACGCATGAAGCTTTTGATGATGATGGCTTTTTTAATTCAGATGATTTATTCGCTGCTGGTACTGATGGCAGATTCTATTTTATGGGAAGATATTCACGTCTAAGAGTATCTGGAGAAAATGTTGACCCAATAGCAGTTGCTGATTTAGCACTAGAATATCCCTCTATCCAGGACGCAATAGCTGTAGGAATTAGACTGCCTGATATTTCTGATGATGAGCTTAAACTAAATATAATTGTTAAAAATGGTGAAAAATTTGACGAAGTTGAATTCTGTAAGTGGATAGCGGAAAAAGCTATTATTGCCATGGTCCCAAGGTTTATTGAAATATTTAAAGATGGATTCCCTATGACTGCTTCACAAAAAGTTAAAGTTGCTGATTTAAAAGAAATAACTGATAAAACTTGGGATAGAGCTAAAACCGGATTAAAATTTAGCGCTAGAAAATAATCTTAATTTCTATTAAGTTGTCAAGATATGAACGAGTGAAATCTTCATGGAAGTTATAATTTTTTATTTTAAAAATAGAAATATACTTGGAGTAGAGCAAAAGTAAGGCTAAAATTCAGAACTAGAAAATAAATCTTTAATTGGCACGTTTATTGCCATTAATAGATGAGAACATTAGTTTTTTCTTAATTTTTATATTTATGTCATACTAAGATAAGTATTGACGAGAATACTTGGAGGAATTTAAGATGAAGATGATTCAAGCAATTATTAAACCTTTTAAGCTTGACGACGTTAAGGTAGCGCTCAAGGGTGTTGGAGTAACTGGAATGACTGTGTCTGAAGTTAAAGGATTTGGTCGTCAAAAAGGTCATACAGAAGTTTATAGAGGTGCTGAATATGAAATTGAATTTATTCCTAAAATTCAGCTCGATATAGCTGTAGCTGATGACAAAGTTGATAGTGTTGTTAAAGCTATTCAATCATCTGCGAATACAGATAAAATAGGCGATGGGAAAATCTTTGTTATTCCTGTCGAACAAGCGATTAGGATTAGAACTGGGGAGTCCGGAGACTCTGCAATATAATTATTTTTTAAAATTTGGAGGATTATATGAGTTATAAAGCTAGTGATGTTTTAAAATTAATTAAAACAAAAAAGATTGAGTTTGTTGATTTAAGATTCTGTGATTTATTAGGAACTTGGCAACATACAACCTTCCCTGTTTCAGAAATAGACGCTGGTACTTTTAAAGATGGGATGGGATTTGACGGGTCCAGTATTCGAGGATGGAAAGATATTAATAATAGTGATATGTTGATTATCCCCGACCCTACAACGGCAACAATTGATCCATTTACAGCCTACCCGACCTTGGCAATGATATGCGATATATTTGACCCACTTAGTCGTGAAAGATATGATCTTGATCCAAGATATGTAGCTACAAAAGCTGAAGATTACTTAAAGAAATCAGGTGTAGGAGATACTGTTTTTTTTGGTCCTGAATTAGAGTTTTTTATTTTTGATGATATCAGATACGAATCTACACCAAATACAGGATTTTATTCCCTAGATTCAAACGAAGCAGAATGGAATATGGGAGAAGACGAAGTACCTAATACTGGCCACAAAATAAGATATAAGGAAGGATATTTTCCTCTTTCTCCACAAGATACATACAATGATATTCGTTCTGAAATGGTATCAGTAATGCAAGAATGTGGACTTACAGTTGAATGTCATCATCACGAAGTTGGAGGTCCTGGTCAAGCCGAGATTGACCTTAGATTCGCACCATTAAAACAAATGGCTGACGATACTTTGTGGTACAAATATATTGTGAAGAATGTTGCTAAAGCTCATGGTAAATCAGCGACTTTTATGCCAAAACCTATATATGCTGATAATGGCTCTGGAATGCATGTTCATCAATCTATATGGAAAAGCTCCAAACCACTCTTTGCTGGAAACAAGTATGCCGGACTAAGTGACATGGCGCTTCATTATATTGGGGGAGTCTTGAAGCATGCAAGAGCAATTTGCGCTTTCTCAAATTCAACTATTAATTCTTATAAAAGGCTAGTTCCAGGCTACGAGGCACCTATAGTTTTAGCGCACTCTGCCAGAAATAGAAGTGCGGCTATTAGAATTCCGATGTACTCAGACAGTCCAAAAGCAAAAAGGATTGAAACTAGATTCCCTGACCCTGCTGGAAATTGTTATCTTATTTTTGCTGCTTTATTTATGGCTGGAATGGATGGAATTAAAAATAAAATTAAACCAACACCAGAACTAGAAAAAGATATATACACACTAACTGAAAAGGAACTCGCTAAATATCCTAATGTTCCTGCTTCTTTAGCTGAAGCGCTTGAGGCTCTGAAAAAAGATCATAAATTCTTACTTGAGGGAAATGTCTTTACTAAGGAACTCATAGAAGGATTCATTAATTATAAAATGGATGAGGAAGTAACTCCTTGGAGAACAAGGCCTAATCCATATGAATTCGTACTTTATTACGGAGTTTAAAAAATACGCCTAGGTTCGCAAGAACCTAGGCCTAATAAATCTGTTTATTTTTAACAAATATTATGGTTTATTCGCAATGAATGGTTTTTTTCGTTTTGGATAACATGTTCTACATATTACACACACACGTCCGTCACAGCCTCTTGCGGTACAAAACTCTCTTCCATAAAATATTATCTGTAAATGTAACTTATTCCATAATTCAATAGGGAAGACCTTCTTTAAATCTCTCTCTGTTTGTGCAACATTTTTTCCTTTCGTCAAACCCCATCTCTGACCTAATCTATGTATATGTGTATCAACCGGAAATGCAGGATATCCAAAACCCTGTGATATTACTACGCTAGCTGTTTTATGACCAACCCCGGGTAATTTCTCTAGTTCTGTAATATCGTTAGGAACTCTTCCTCTGAATTCTTTAACAAGAATTTTCGATAATTTTGATATAGCTTTAGATTTTTGTGGAGCAAGGCCACAAGGTCTTATAATATTATAAATCTTGGATATAGGAAGCTTGGACATTTTAATAGGGCTTCTTCCTATTGAAAACAATTTTGGTGTTACCTTATTAACTCTAACATCTGTACACTGGGCGCTTAATAAAACTGCAACTAACAATTGAAATTTTGTCTTACTATTTAAGGGTATAGGAGTTGTAGGATAAATATCATTAAGCTTGCTGATAATAAATTTTGCTCTTTCTTCTTTTAACATATAAAGATCCTAACTTTATAAGTAAAACTTAGCTGATTTTCTATATTTTTAAAATCAGCTAACATATTTATATGAAAATTGATGGGCTTGTTTTAAAAAATCTTCCATCTAAACCTGGAATTTATATTTTTAAAAATAGCAAAAATGAAACTCTATATGTTGGTAAAGCCAAAAATCTTCAAAAAAGAATTACATCCTATTTCTCTAAATCCAGAGACAATAGAGCGAATATTACTTTTTTAATGAAAGAAGCTAAAGATTTAGATTTTATCACCACTAATAGTGAAGAAGACGCTTTAATGCTTGAAAACAAAACAATCAAGATAAGGCAGCCTAAATATAATATTCTATTAAAAGATGATAAGACCTATTCTTCTCTAAGAATAGAGTTAGATGGTGACTTCCCAAGAATATCTTCGTCAAGAAAATGCGATGATTCGAAGTCTATTTATCTAGGTCCTTTTAAATCCTCAGATGGTCTGAAGAAAACAAAAAAATTATTTCAAAAAATATATGGAATTAGAGATTGCAGTGAAAATAAATTTAAAATGCATAAAAAAAGAGCCTGTGTTTATAAAAATATCAACATGTGCCTTGGTCCATGTGATGAACAATCACTCAAGTCAACTTATAGTAAAAATATTTTATCTATAAAGAGTATTTTTAAGGGAAAAATTGGAAAATTAAAAAAAGAGCTGGAAGAAAAGATGAATAAGATGGCAGATGAAGAACAGTTTGAGGAAGCGTCTTTCTATAGAGATGAATTATCATTCCTTTCAAATAATTATTATTTTAATTCGGCATCTAACGAAAAGTTGAATAATACAGATGTCATAGGTTTTTACACACTAGATAAAAAAATTCAGATTGTAATACTGTTCTTTAGAGGTGGTTATATAATAGATAAAGCAAACCTGTTTGCTGAAATTAAATCGACAAATACAAATCTAGATATCTATCAATTAATATCACAATTTTATTCTAAAAAAACCTCTGTTCCAAAAAGAATATTAGTAAATAAAGATTTTCCTTACTTCCTTGAACTTAAAAAAGATTTAAGTGACTTCTCCTCTAGTAATGTTAAGACTGAATTGTTAATAAGAAATAACAATAATAGTTTAATAAAACTTGCAAAAGAAAATGCAGAAAATTACCTTGTACAAAATATAAAAGAAGAAGAAGAAATAAACTTAAGTCTTAATCAGATTAAAGTTGCCCTTAATCTAAAAAGAAGACCAAATAAAATTGAGTGTTTTGATATTTCAAATACTCAAGGAACAAATCCGGTTGCATCTATGGTCACCTTTGTTAATGGAACACCAGATAAAAGTAAATACAAAAAATTTAAAATTGTAACAAAGGGGCCAAATGATTATGCAATGATGAACGAAGCCGTCTCAAGAAGATTAAAAAGAATAAATGAAAAAGGTTGGGAGGCCCCGGATTTAATCCTTTTAGATGGTGGGAAAGGCCATTTAAATAAAATTGCAAAATTAGATTTGAAGAATATTGATATTGCCTCAATTGCAAAACCTAGAAAAAATGAAAAAATTGATAAGATATATACAATAAACAAGACAAAGCCTGCTGATTTTAATGGCAATATAAAGCCCTTAAATATTCTCATTAATGCTAGAAATGAAGCACATAGATTTGCACTAAGTTTTCATAGAGATAGAAGAAAGAAATCTATGTTTGAGACTGATTTAAAAGAAAGTCAAGTATAGCCATAGCAGTATAGACTTTATTTTCTGCTTGCTGATAAATAACTGAATTATCAGAGTTAAGAATTTCAGATGTAACTTCTTCATTTACATGCGCAGGTAAGCAATGCATAAAATTATGTGACGAATCAGCAAGCTTAACCAGCGTTTTGTTTACTTGGTAAGCTTTAAAATCTTTTAATCTTTTTTTCTCCTCTTTTTCCATTCCCATGCTTGTCCAAACATCCGTATATATAACATTCGCGTTAATAACTGCGTTACTCGGTTTATTATCAATTGAAATATTCTTGCTCTTGATTTTTAATTTATTTAAATCTGGCTCATATCCTTTAGGGCAACATATCACTAGATTGAGCTTTAATATCTCAGCAATAATACAAAAGGAGTTAGCAATATTGTTTCCATCTCCAAAATACACAATCTTCAAATCTTGTAATTTCTTCTTTGGATTTAGCTCTTTTATTGTAAAGACATCTGAAATAATTTGGGTTGGATGTTCAAAATCTGACAATGCATTGATAATAGGAATGGATGAGAATCTATCGAACTCTTCCATATTCTTTTGGTCGGATGTTCTATAAACTAATCCATCTAAATATAATGAAAAAATTTTAGCCGTCTCTTTTATAGATTCACCTCGAGAAATTTGAGTATCAGATTTATTAATATATATTGGATATGCACCCAACCTTGAGATTGCAACCTCAAAGGATAATCTTGTTCTTGTCGAATGTTTCTCGAAAAGCAAACCAATAGACTTCCCTTTATACTTCGTTGATCCTTTAAGTTTAAATTCTTTTATTTTATTAAATATTTTATTAATTTGTTTAGCGTTTACATCTGCAACTGATAAAAGAGATTTATTCATTAATTTGCTCCAAGGCTATAGTAAATATTTCAATAGCCTCTTTAATCTCATTAATTTTAACATTTAATGGTGGCAAGATTCTAACGTTATATTTTTCAGTCAATATTACCAATAGGCCTTTTTTTAAACATATACTACAAAATATCTTTGCCGCTTGATCTGAATGAAATTCAATAGCTAGTATTAAGCCTAATCCCCTAACCTCTTTTATAAATGAATTTTTTTCAAATATCTTTAACTGCTTTAAAAATAACTTTCCTTTTTTTTCAACAGAGGCTAAGAACTTAGAGTTGGCTATCTGCTTAAATGACGAAAGTCCGGCTACCATAGACAACGGATTCCCTCCCATGGTTGTTCCATGAGATCCAGGAGATAAACTATCCGCAAATCTTGGATTCACCATCATTGCGCCACATGGTAAGCCACCACCCAATGCTTTCGCAAGGGTGATTATATCAGGTTTTAAATTGAAGTGCTCGTGACAAAAAACCTTTCCTGTTCTTCCGATACCCACTTGAACTTCGTCTAGAATAAAAAGTATATTTTGATTATTACATATATCTTGGACGGCCTTTAAAAAGCCTATATCACTAAACTTAACCCCAGCCTCACCTTGAATTGGTTCAACTATTATTGCTGCAATTTTCTTATCTTTATTCACTAATTTATTTAATTTATCAATATCATTAAATTTAATACTCTTAAATCCAGGTGTTAACGGGTAGAACCCGTACCTATATTTTTTAGGAGATGTTGCACTCAATGATCCAAAAGTTCTCCCATGAAAAGCACCAGAGAAAGAAACAATTGTTTTTTTTCCACCATTTAAAACCCCCCATCTTCTTGCTAATTTGAATGCAGCTTCGTTAGCTTCTGTACCGCTATTACAAAAGAATGTTCTGTAGCCCTTTTTTGTCTTACTCAATTCTTTTGCATAATTTACTTGTTCTTTTATTACAAAAAGATTAGAGATATGTAACATTTTATTTAGTTGAGAATTAATTGCTTTATTAACCTTTTGATTATTATGTCCTAAATTATTAACAGCTATACCTGATATAAAATCTAAATATTTCTTTCCTTTTGAATCCCAAACATATGAACCATTTCCTCTGACCATCTCAATTGGATATCTTTGATAATTTTCTATCAAATATTTATTATTTTTTGCAAGTATATTGTTTTGCTTCATAATAAAATCTCGGTTCCTATTCCAGTGTCAGTAAATGTTTCAAGCACTAGGGAGTGAGGTATCCTTCCATCAATAATATGGGCCTTTCCAACTCCTTCTGATAATGCATTAATCATACATTTTACCTTTGGAACCATGCCAGAAGCTATGACACCACTTTTTATTAATGAATTTGCTTGCCTTTTCTTTATAGAAGAAATTAATTTTTTATTTTTATCTCTAATACCTTCAACGTCGGTCAGGATTATAAGTTTTTCTGCATTCAGTGAAGAGGCTATTTTTGATGCGGCATGGTCACCATTAACATTATAAGACAAACCTTTATTATTTATACCGATTGGAGCTATAACCGGAATAAATCCTTTCTTTTGAAGTTCAAATATATATGAAACATTAACTTTAGTTATTTCACCCACTCTACCAAGATCAACCCCTTTCTTTTGTGGTTTAATCTTTTTTACTTTTAAAAGCTCCCTATCTCTTCCAGATATACCAACGGAAGCTCCACCATTAAGTTTTATTTTTGAAGCAATTTGCTTGTTAATCTTTCCAACCAAAATTTTTTCTACCACTTCCATTGTTTTATCACAAGTTACTCTTAACCCATCGACAAATTTAGCTTTTACATTTGATTTGGAAAGAGCCTTAGTAATCTCAACTCCACCCCCATGAACTACAACGGGGTTTATTCCCACATAGTGCATTAGAACCAAGTCTCTTGCAAAATTAGCAAATTCCTTCGAACCAATACTTCCGCCAAACTTAAGAACTATAGTTTTTCCTCTAAACTTCTGAATGTACGGTAAAGCCTCAATTAATGTCTCTGCAACTCTCAAATTATCTTTCATGTCATTAAGGGAAGAATTATAAAAGATATTTGTCGAAATCTCTATCAACTATTTAATTAGTCGTAATATAAAGCATATTAAAATTATTAAATGAATTAGTTTTTTATTCAGTCAGAAGTAAATTTATTAATAATCTCTGACTTATTTTTAATCTTATTTACATGCTCATATAGTTCAGTGGAAGATATATTCTTATGATCTAACATATCTCTAACATCGGATATATTTGCACCATTCACACACATTATTGTAGCAAATGTATGCCTGAGAATATGGGGGTGAATTTGTCTACCTAGCATTTTTTTTGAGTATTTTGATACAGCTCTATAAACCAAATGACGATCAATTTTAGTGTTTTTATTCTTTAAGAAAAGATATCCTGATTTATCTTTTAGCTCCTTACCAAAGTTATTTAAATAATTAATCATTAGAGGCTTTAAATAAGATCTCTCAATTGGTATTTCTGATATTACACTTCTCTTTCTTGTGACGTTATGAATTAAGTTTTCCTCGAAATCAATATCAATAAGCTTTATATTTTCTAATTCACTAGCCCTTAATCCCGTAAATATTAACATTATGACAATCATAATATCCCTTGAAACCTTATATGATTGGGAATCTTCTTCTAGCAAATCTATTAGATTTCCAACAAAAACCAGTAATTCTTGTTCTGGAATCCATTTTGTATAATTTCTACTTATAGATTCCCTATTTTTTTTGATAAAATTTGATCTATCAAAACCATTTAAAAAATTTTCTTTAATTTCTTTTTCTCGAACTAAAAAATCCAAAAACTTAGAAAAACCTGAAAGCTTTCTACTCAATGTTCTATAAAACTTGTTAATGGCAACACCATCATCTTTATTCTTATATGAATCTTTTAAAAAGAAAAAATAATTTAATACTTCATTCTTATTGAAAAGTAAAATAAAATTTTTAGGTGAGATGTCTTTATTAAATTTTTCACAATTTTGTAGATAAAAAGTTATATCCCTTAAATATAAGTCAATAGTATTCTTACTTTTGCCGTTAAGCTCTAAAAAACTCTTATAATTTTTTAGGTAAGTATCACAACTCATAAATTGAATATAAATCAATACCAAACAAGTAGTCAAGATAAGAATCAAATTGAAGATGATAATGAAATGTGAGATAATATAATATGTATAAAGTCGGAGATAAAGCTGTATATCCATCTCATGGCTTGGTAACAATAACCGGTATACAAAAACAAGAAATTTCTGGTGTTTCTCATCAGTTTTTAATACTCAAAGTTGTTGACAGTGATATCACGGTAATGATTCCAAAGAACTCTGTTCAAGCAAAGGAGTTACGTCCTCTTGCAAAAAAGAATGAGATAAAAACCTTGTGGTCTCTAATAAATGGGAAAACAAAATATAAAATTGAAGAAAATGTAAGCTGGAATAAGAGGTATCGTTCATATACTGAAAAACTAAAAACAGGAAATATTATTATGGCAGGGGAAGTATTTAGAGAAATTAATGATATCTCACGAAATAAAGAACTATCATTTGGTGAACAGAAAATACTCGAAAATGCATTCAAAAGGCTAGTAAAAGAGCTTTCAGCATCACTTAAATCTAAAGAGGAATTAGTTCATGGAGACCTTAAAAAACTACTTTCTAGGGAAGAGTTAATTAATATCTAATTTCTTACCATCAACTTTATTTGGACAATTAAAGCCTAAAAAATCTACGATTGTAGGGAACAAGTCAACTGTTCTAATCCTATTATTTAGAATTTGTTTATTTACTATTAAAGGGACATGCATGTGATCACTTTTTAATGATCCATGTGAAGATTTATGCTCTGGAAACTCAAACTTATTTCTTAAATCAAACCCTGTCTCTGCGCTGACAACTATATCTCCACATCTAGGCGAATTAAAAATCTGGAATATTTGCACTAAAGCATCTGGATATTGAGTATCAAAGGTTTTATCCAAAGAGTCTTCAAAGGTTAAAAAGTCACTTATCCCTTTGTAGCCAAATGGGTCATTTAACAATGGGGTGTATTGCAAACCCGAATCCTTATTCTCTAAAATTGCTATTCCTCTAGTACTTTTTATTACAATTTGATTTTTTTCATTTTTTGTCATAACTATATCTACCGCATCAAGTTGGAGTAGATCATCTATTAATTTCTCAGATGAAGGAAAAGTATATTTTTCTGCCCAATTTTTATCTTTTCTTAAATAAATATGAGACATAGAATTTCCAGAAACCATAACTGCAGCATCAATATCAGTTAAATATTTCTTATGAATTAAAGGATATGAAAAAACTTTGTAACCATACTGCTCTAAAAACTGAACTAAATCCAAATGTGTATGAGTGTTAGAGTGTCCGTGATCACTAGTAATAATTAGCAATGTCTCTTCTAACTGGTTTGTTTCTATTAGTTTATCAACTACTAAACCAAGTTTGTTGTCAAAATTGACATATGAATCTACAACCGTACTACTATCACATCCAGATATATGTGAATTAGAATCAACCCCTAAAAAACAGCAGAAAACAAACTGGGCATCTGACTCTAAAGAATTTAATAGCTTATCTGAAGCAATATTATCTATATGATGGGAACCATAGAAATGGGACTTAAATTTATGGAAAACCTTCGAAATATTGGTTAAGTCAAATTTGACTGGTAATCCCTTTGTGATTTCATTAAAAATCGATCGAGATTTATTTATAATGTTAAAAATTGTTAATTGAGATTTTTTTATATCTTTATTGAAGAATAACCCTTCAATCCCTACATAGCTTCGATGTGAATAAAAAGAACCTTTATTCCTTGAAAACTTTAATTTATCAAACCATCTTATACCGGGCATATTACAATTCCCTGGGAATAGACCCATAAGAAAAGGTAAATATGCTGGTCCTGTAGTAGATGGAAAAACTGTTACTGCGGTTGTCAGGGTTCCTCCATCTTTGATAACTCTTTTTAAATTCGGCATCAATCCATCATTAATATGATTTTCTAAAGAATCTTTTCTGGCACCGTCTAAAAGTAAAAAAATGACTTTTTTCATTATATTATAGGACTACTCCCCCTTCTCCCACTCTTCCTTAGATATAATATAACCTTTGCTATTTCTATAAATCTTCTCACCATTTACTTTTTCATTTATTTCATCGTTCCATCTTTCATTTCTTAACCATCTTTGAGGGTGTGGAACAAACCGCTCCTCTCCTGTGATTTTATACAAGTTATTAAATTTATCAGCCAATTCTTTTGGGGTGAAATCAGTTTTAATCTTAAGATATTCGATTTTGGCCTTCTTTTTATCGACCTTACGGCCTAGCAATAGGCTCCAAAAAAGATCAAATTCTTTTTCTGTTTTTGCCATATCTAAAACCTATTTAAGTTTACCTTCTGAACTATGTTTTACTATTCAATTTAATAAATAGATCTTTCTAATTCCTTCATAACATTTATTAGTTTATCAATATGATGCTTTTTATGAGTCGCCATTAAAGTTATTCTAATTCTTGACTCCCCTTTTGGAACAGATGGTGGTCTTACGGCTGGGACAAAGATTCTATTCTTCAATAATAATCTAGAAAACTTTAAAGCTTTCTTTTCATCCCCAAGTATTACAGGAATTATTGGCGTTGGAAAATCTAAAAAACTAAACCTTGAATTTGAGAGGTATTTTTTTAAGTACTTGATATTTTTATTCAAATTTAATCTTAATTGAGGTTTAGACTTAATAATGCTGATTGATTTTAATGATGCACTTAATGCCCCTGCAGGCAAAGAGGTATCAAATATAAATGATCGAGCTTTATTCTTTAAAAAATCAATTAGTTCATCAGACCCTGCAACGTATCCTCCAATTGAACCAACAGCTTTAGACAATGTACCCATACATATATCAATTTCATTTTGTAGCTTAAACATTTCTGAGGCTCCGCTACCAGATTCGCCAAGGACACCCGTTGCATGCGCTTCATCAATCATAGAAATACATCCATATTTTTTGCATAACACCACAATCTTGTCTAGAGGCGCAATATCACCATCCATACTAAATACACTATCGGTAACAACCATTTTTTTAACCTTTAATGATTTATACTTCTTTAATTTACTTTCTAAATCTTTCATATCAGTATGCTTATATATAACAACTCTAGATTTTGATAGTTTAGCGCCGTCTATTAAGCAAGCATGATTTAATTCATCACTAAATATAATATCGTCCTTATTCATAATTGAAGAAATGGTTCCAATACTGGCCAAATATCCTGAACTAAAAAGTATTGAGTCCTTAGTTTTCTTAAATTTAGCGATTTCTGACTCTAGTTTTGAATGTAAGTTAGATGTACCAGTTACCAACCTTGAACCACCAGTTCCAGTGCCAAATTTTTTACTTGAACTGACAGATGAATTAATTACCGCGGAATTTGTAGTCAGCCCAAGATAATTATTTGAAGCAAATTGATAATATTTCTTTTTATCTATAGTTACTTCTGGTCCCATTGAAGATGAAATCTCAATTAATCTTCTATGTAAATTAGAATTCTTGATTTCACTTAGGCTATCAGTAATCCACGAATTAAATTCTTTAACTTTCATTTTCAGTTACTTCTTTTATCGACTTATAAATGGACTTAGTAAGCTTCTTCAATTCCTTTTCTTTAATTGAGACAGGCGGCATTATAACTATAGTATCTCCTAATGGCCTAATCAAAACACCTTCCTTTTTTGCTTCATCACACACTTTCTTTCCAATTCTATCTTTAAGTTTATAAGATACATCGTTCCCTGGATCTCTTTTAAGATCAATTCCTGCCATCAAACCTTTACTTCTGATTGATGAAACGTGTTTTAATCCTGTGAATTCTTTAAGTTCATTTTCAAAAACCTTGATTACTTTTTTTGCCTTTGTAATAGTTCGTTCTTCTTCAAATATATCCAAATTAGCTATTGCTGCAGAACAAGAAAGGGGGTTTCCGCTATAACTATGTCCATGAAAAAAGGCTTTCAACTCATCATGTTCACCTAAGAATGTGTTAAAAATATCATCTGTAGTTATTGTTGCTGAAAGAGGCAAATAGCCTCCTGTTAATCCTTTACCAAGAACAAGAATATCGGGGGTTACATTGTCATGATCACATGCAAACATTTCTCCTGTCCTACCAAATCCAGTAGCAACCTCATCAAGAATTAATAATATATTATATTTCTTACATATTTTTTGTATTTCTTTTAAATATCCATCTTCGGCAACTTTTATTCCACCTGCTGCTTGAACATAAGGCTCTAATATCAAGGCAGCAATTGAGTCTGACTTAGCTTTCAATAATTTTTCTAATTCTTTTATTGTTATATTTGACGAATCATAAGATGCGATTTGATATGACTTAAAAAGTAAAGGCTTAAAAGTTGAATGAAAAGTATCTATCCCGCCCACAGAAACAGCTCCAAGAGTATCACCATGGTATCCATCCTTTAAACACACAAATTTGTTCTTATTTTTCTTCCCTTTAATGAGCCAATATTGAAAAGCCATCTTCAAAGCTACTTCGACAGCGCTTGCGCCATCCCCGGAATAAAAAACTTTCTTTAACCCAACCGGAGATATGTCTATTAGCTTTTTTGCTAACAATGAAGCCGAGGGATTAGTTATCCCTAGAAGGGTTGAGTGCGCTATCTTATCTACTTGTTTTTTTATAGCAGAATTAATTTTTGACACTTTATGTCCGTGAATATTTACCCACAAAGATGAGACTCCATCAATATACTTGTTTCCATCAGAATCAATTAAATAAATCCCATCTGAGTCTTCAATTACCAAGGGGTCTTCATTTAGATATTCTTTCATTTGGGTAAAAGGATGCCAAATGTAATCTAAGTCATATGATTTTATTTTTTTTGTTGACGTCATAAATCAAAACTATTCAATAGTATCGTATCTGTCTCTTATAGGAATTTGAAGATCCTCGATCATTTTTAGGTCTTCTTCCGGTGCTCTTCCAACAGTTGTCAAATAGTTCCCTATTATCATTCCATTAGATCCGGCCATAATTCCCATTGATTGCAGATCTCTCAAAGTAATTTCTCTACCCCCGCCAGACATAAGTACCTTTTCGGGCATTATAAGTCTAAAAATTGCTATTGTCTTTATAGCCTCAAGACTAGGTACAGGTTTCATATTTGCTAGAGGTGTGTTTGGTCTAGGATTTAGAAAATTCATAGGTACCGTATGTGGGTCCAAATCTTTAATTTCAAAAGCAAGTTGTATTCTTTGCTCAACACTTTCTCCTAAACCGATTATTCCTCCACAACATAATTCCATTCCTGCTTTTTTTACTAATCTGGCAGTTGACACTCTTTCGTCATAAGTATGAGTAGTACAAACATTTGGGAAGAATTCTCTACAGGATTCAATATTATGATTATATCTCCACACACCTGCCTTAGCTAATGCAACAGCTTGTTCTTCTGTAAGTGTCCCTAAAGAACAACCAACTTCTAATTTAGTATTCTTCTTTACTATCTCTACTGATTCAATTACTTTTTCAAATTGCTTGTTGCTAGGACCTTTCACAGCAATTACTATACAAAAATCAAAGGCACCCATTTTTTCTGATTGTAGGGCAGCTTGTAAGACTTCGTCAGGATCTAGTAATGAATGTTTTGAAATCGGAGATGAATAGTGGACAGACTGAGAACAAAAAGAACAATCCTCAGAACAGTCACCAGTTTTAGCGCTGATAATTGATCTTAAAAAGACACCATCTCCTTTATATTTCAATGTTACTTTTCTTGCTAGACTAGTTAATTCTAAAATTCTATTCTTAGGAAAATTCGTGAGTTCCATTGCTTCTTCGAAATTTATTGAGCCATTATTCTTCAGTAATTTATCTTCTAAATATTTAATATCCATATCATTTCCCACCCAAAAACACTTACTATTCTACATATAATATTAGCTTTATTCAAACCCAGTTATAATGGTCAAGGTGAATAAAAATATTAACGAAACCAGGTTGATTATTTGGAACGAAATTAAAGAATCGTTCAGTCTTTGTAAAGATATAGGTATTTTTGATCCATCCGGCCTATGTATAGAGGACATACCGAGGATAATACATAAAGGAAAAGTGGTTTTTCCTGACTCTATATTTAATAAAATCAATAAAATGCCTAATAAAGACTCAGAATTATATCAATTTTCGTTAGAGTCTCTAGCTATATTAGCAGGTTTGAAATTAAATCTTGATGAAAAATTTTCTATTATTTTAGGTAAATCCTATTCATGTATTTATGCAAAAAGAAGCAGTAATGATTCATCACAATTCGAACAGCTATTTTTTTCATCAAAATTCCTAAAAGAGTTTGGAGTCGATTATAAATGGAATATAAAAGATGAAAAACTTAAGAAATTTATTAAACTCATGTTTAATACAATTTTAGAATGGAGCATTAATAGGAAGAAACATATAAAAGATATTAATGATTTTAAGAATAGTCTCTAGTAAGTTTTAATTGTTCTATAGAATGTATCTCTTTGGACAGGAATAAAGCCTTCCGATTTGATAAAATGAACTATATCATCTATCCCCGCTTTATATGGGTTATTTGCAGACTTCAAAACATTTTCCTGAAGTAGAGTGCCTCCAACATCATTAGCTCCGTAATAAAGAGACAGGCCTCCAACTTTAAATCCTTGAGTAAACCAAGATCCTTGTATGTGATTGAAATTATCTAAAAAAATTCTACATAATCCTAAAACTCTAAGATATCTGTCGCCTCCTACTTCTTTTGAAATTTTTCTTTCCATGAAAGTATTCTCAGGCTTAAAAGTCCAAGGTATAAATGAAAGAAACCCTTTTGTTTCGTCTTGTAAATTTCTTACTCTTAAAAGATGTTCAAGTATATCTTCATCTTTCTCTGCATGACCAAACATTAATGTTGCAGTAGTCTTGAACCCAACCAAGTGAGCTTCTCTTGTAATTCTCATCCATTCATCAGCAGAAATTTTTAATGGGCTAATTTTTTTTCTAACATTATTACTTAAAACCTCTGCCCCACCGCCAGGAATTGTCCTTAACCCGAGGCTCCAAAATAGCTTTAATAAATTATTTGTGCTCATCTTACAGTATTTAGAAATTGAATGAATTTCCGGAGCCGAAAATGCATGCAGATGTATGCCAGGAACCTCTTTAGTTACTCTTTTTATTAAGTCACAGTAATAATCAAGTCCTATAGACGAATTATGGCCACCTTGCAAAAGAACAGTTGTAGCCCCGTTATGATAGGAGGTTTTAACTATCTCTACAATTTTATCTAAAGACAGTACATATGAATCATTATGAGATTTTTTACGCCAAAAAGCGCAAAAAAGGCACTCTGTATCGCATATATTTGTATAATTTGGATTTGTATCAACTACAAAGCCAACTTCATCTTTAATGCCTCTTTGTTTCTTTGCAATATTAGCAAGTTGTCCAATCTGTAAGGTCGAAAATTCCTTTAGTATTTCCAATCCTTCTTTAACTGATATTCTTTTTTGGCTTAAAATATTTTTTAATATATTATCCATATAACAATTAAAACAAATTAGTTTTGTTAGTCAAATTTAAAATTAATATTAAAGGGGCATAAATGTTTATTCAGTTAAATATTTTAAGAAAATTAAAAAAGCTTGTTTTCTTTACAATATTACTCTTAACACCTTTATCAAATTCATTATCGAATAATATTAATGACGATAAAGTCCATAAAATAATAGAAGATGTAAATAAAAAATACGATTACATAAGAACTGCAAATATATCAGGAAAAGTAAGTTACAACTTACCTAAAAATAAAAAGATTAAACTATACAAGAAATATGAAATCAAGAGGGATTCGAAAATTCATATAACCATATATATTTTTTTAAGATTTAAAGTTGCGGAATTTATTTCTGATGGAATCAGGGTTCAATATAAAAGAATAAAAAGAAAAGTAAAAAACAGACATATTTCTGAGTTTAATCTCAACATTTTTAATAAATATCTTGACCTTGATCTTACTGTAAAAGAACTAAATAATATGTTGCTAGGAT
>CETH01184592.1_pt1 | contig 58121 bp, 50 predicted proteins | sample 361461 | NCBI WGS metagenome assembly CETH01 (sample SAMEA2622695, study PRJEB7988) | marine metagenome | isolation source: saline water (ENVO:00002010), including | reverse complement strand
TTAAGGTTATTTTATTTTTTATTTTCATCATTTTGAGGGACCGGAACCCTATGCTCATTTAGTATGAGAGCAAGCATGCTATAGTAACCAATCAAGGATGTTAGTTCTACTACGCCGCGCTCACCAAATATTTCGACTGCTTGATTATATGTTTCATCGCAAATAGATCTATTTTGTATTGCTTCATTTGTAAAACTGTAAATAGTTTTTTCTTCTTTATTAACAAAGTCAGGCCTACTTTTTTGCTTAATTGACTCTATATCTTTTTGTTTAACACCAGCTTTAAGCGCTTCAGGTTCATGGTAGTGCCATTCATATGGGCAGTTTAAAAAATCTGCTATAAGTAAAATGGATAATTCTGTTAACCTGGGATCTAGGCTTGTTTCGTATCTTAGTTCAGTTCCAAGAGATTGAGTTTTTTCTGCAAGACTCGGGTTATGCATTAGAGCCATAAAAAGATCAGGGACTTCTCCACGTTTTCCTTTTAATATAGTATTGTAAATAGAATTCTGTTGTGAGTTGAGTTCCTCGTGTTTATATATTTTTATAGTATTCCGTTTCATGTTACTTTTTATACCTTTCACAAATATTCTAAGTATATGTTTTTATCTCTAAAGCCTGATCAATTTATATTTTAAATTAATTATATAAATATGTACGAAATACTTTAGGAAAAATTCTTTGACTTTATAGTAAGATAAATAGACACCATTAAGAAACTTTATATTATTAGGATATCGGGAGATTAGGTTTTTTGGAGAAAATTATAAAAAAAAATAGTAACTTTCCTGAAACAGTTGATGATGTTCTCAATCTTCTTAGTAAAGAAGGTTATGTTGCTAATAAGGGTTTAGCAACTTCTTTACTTCTCTCAATGAAACTTAAAAGGCCATTACTTTTAGAGGGCAAATCTGGTGTGGGGAAAACAGAACTTGCCAAAAGTCTTTCAAAACAGCTAGGACGTGACTTATTAAAATTGCAATGTTATGAGGGTTTGGGGGTTAACGAAGCAATATATGATTGGAATTATCCGGCCCAACTACTAGCGGTAAAATTATCTGAATTTTCGCATAAAGACTCTAATTTATTAGAAGATAACTTGTTTTCAGATAAATTCCTTATTAAGAGACCTCTTTTAGAATCTTTAATGGGTAGCAATGGTAACTCCCCAATACTTTTGATTGACGAAATCGACAGAGCGGACTCAGCCTTTGAGGCAATTCTTCTTGAAATTTTGTCTGAATATCAATTTACAATACCTGAATATGGTATTGTTAAATCTCTTGAGCCACCGTTAGTTATTGTTACATCTAATAACACTAGAGAAGTGCATTCAGCTTTACGTCGTAGGTGTGTATATCATTATGTTGATTGGCCATCAATAAATGACGAAAAAGAAATTCTCTCTAATAGAATTCCCGAAGCAAATAAACTTATATCAGATGGAATTAAAAAATTTATACACAGTTTACGTAAAGAATTTGATGGTGGAGAAATGCCACCTTTAGAAGAGCAAAAGTGGGCATCAATAATCGTAGAGCTTGACAATTTTGAGCTCGAACCAAAAAAAATTAGTAATGCCTTTAAAGCATACTTTCGTTATAAAAAAGAACTATCTATAGCGGAAAAAAGTCAAGTTCCTGAAATTCTTAGGCGAGCTCAGCTCGAATTAGAGGATTTAACTAGATGATTTTAGCTCACCAATATTCAGACCTGAAGCTAGAGGGTTGCATGGCAAATAATATACTACATTTTGGAAGGGCTTTACGCTCATCGGGGCTTGAGATTGGTCCTTCAGTCATACTAGATGCAATTTCTGCAGTGATGAGCATTAGTCCAAGACGATACACAGATTTTTATTGGGCTCTCTATAGCGTTTTTGTAAATAAAAGAGACCAACATGAAATTTTCCATGAGGCGTTCACTTTATTCTGGCAAAAACCTAAGTTAATCGAGCAATTAATCGCAGATATTCCAGAGCACGGACTAATTAATAATCCTGACAATAATAGCGAAGAAACTTCCCTTTCTCAAAGAATTGTAGATGCTTTGGAATTAGATTCAGAACAGGAGTCTAAAGAAGGTGTGCCTAATGATACTAAAATCGTTATGTCATATTCTCCTGACGAGGCAATTAAGACTATGGATTTTGAAAGCATGAGTTCTGAAGAGATATATCTAGCTAAAAAAGCTATTACTTCTTTAAAAATGCCTATAAGTCATAGATTTACAAGACGTTATAGGGGAGATCAAAGTGGTCATATGGTTGATTTTAGGGCAACCTTGAGAGGAAATTTACGTCCTGGTGGCGAACTTTTACCACTGAAGAAAAAGAAACATATTAAAAAGCCGCCACCAATTGTAGTCCTTTGTGATGTTTCAGGTTCTATGAATCAGTACTCAAGGATGTTTTTGCATTTTGTTCATGCCATAACAAATGATATGGATAGAGTCTCTAGCTTTATTTTTGGAACTCGTCTTACTAATATAACTCGTTTTTTACACTATCGCGATGTTGATGTTGCTTTGGACCTAACCTCTGAAGCGGCAAATGATTGGTCTGGTGGAACGAGAATAGGTGAATGTCTAAGAATTTTTAACTTTACCTGGTCTAGAAGAGTCTTGGCTCAAGGAGCAGTTGTATTGTTAGTTACTGACGGACTTGATCGAGATGATCTAAATATTCTTAAAGAAGAGATTGCTAGATTACAAAGGTCATGTAAAAAACTTATTTGGCTTAACCCGCTATTAAGATATGAAGATTTTAAACCTGAGGCAGGAGGTATTAGGACAATATTACCTTTTGTAGATGATTTCCGTCCTGCACATAATTTGCAAAGTCTCATTGATATCAGCAATGTTTTAAGCGGGAAAGTTTCGATTGTAGGTAGAGGTATTAACCAATAATTAATTTTTTTTAAAAGAAACTGTGAGGTGGATATGCGATTGGAGGGAAGGGTTGCTATTATAACTGGTAGTTCACGTGGTATAGGAGAGTCTATAGCTAGAACGTTTGCAAAAGAAGGTGCTGCAGTAGGAATTCTGGGATTAAATAATTTTCAGCGTGCAGAATCTCTCGCTTCAGAATTGGAGATTGATGGTTTTAATGCTTCACCTTTTAAGGTAGATATTCGTAATCCTATTGAATGTAAAAAACTTGTAGAAAAGGTTAATCTTCAATTAGGTGAAGTTGATATATTGGTAAACAATGCAGGAGTTTTTATTCCAAAAATTATTGAGGAAACTAGTGAAGATGAATGGAATTTGCAGATTGATGTAAATTTAAAGGGAAGTTTTTTTATGTCAAAGTCTGTTGTTCCTACTATGAAGAAAAAAGGCTATGGAAAAATAATAAATATTACGTCTATTGCCGCAGATCTTGGTTTCCAAAATTCTTCTGCATACTGCGCATCGAAAGGTGGGCAGGGCAATATGACTAAAGCTATGTGTCTGGAGCTGGCGCAATTTGGAATAAATGTTAACGCTATAGCCCCAGGTAATATCAAAACTGAAATGAATGCTAGTTTAAGGGCTGACCCAGATTATGATATTATGCAAGCTTCTAAAACTCCCAGTGGAGTTGGCCATATAGATCCAAATGAATTAACAGGGGCCGCTGTATACCTTGCTTCTGAAGAGTCCAATTCTGTTCATGGAGCTACTATTACAATTGATGGCGGTTGGTCATCTTGGTAATGCTTTTTCCTGTTTTATGTTGGGTCTATTGGTAATAGTTTATTTAATTGAAGTTGAGATTCTAGCCATGCTGCAGCAGACAAAGCAATATCCTCGCGTTTAGGTGGTGCCAGTATCTGCAATCCTACAGGTAATCCATTTTTGGTTATTCCTGCTGGTGTGGCAACGATAGGGCAGGCACTAAGGCTTAAAACAAAAGTAATTGCAATCCAGTCAACATAATTGTCGAAATATACATCACCTACATTTTCTATGTAACGAATATTGACATCAAAAGGTGGTACTATCGCTGTAGGACAAACAAGAAGATCATATGTATCAAAAAATTCTACAAAATTTCTGAAGATATTTGCACGTATAATTTCAGCCTTGCCAATTTCTTTTGCTGTCAGTTCAAGTCCTTTTTTTATATTCCATACTAATTCAGGTTTTAAAATATCAGGATATTGGTCCAATAAGCTGTATTTATCTGCTGCGAAATATGCTGCTCGCAAAGTGTGAAAAGATTCACGCGCTTTTTGAAGATTTGGCGATGCAAGTTCTACTTTAGCGCCACCGCTAGACAAAACCTTAAGGGTTTTTTCGCATATATCTGAAACTTCCTTATCTACTGGTGCAAAGCCGAGGTTAGGGCTGTAAGCAATACGTTTTGGTAGTTCTTCTCTTTCTGCGGCTTGACGATAAGAGTGTTCAGGCTTTGGGTAGGAAAGGGGATCATGAGTGTCAAATCCACACATTGCATCAAGGAATAAGGCAACATCTTTTGCATTCCTCCCCATTGGACCATCAACAAATAATGATGAAAATGGTAAATTAGATGATGAAGTAGGTACTCGACCTGGGCTAGGTCGTAATCCAGTAATTCCACAGAAAGAAGCTGGTGTCCTTAGGCTACCTCCAAGGTCTGATCCATGAGCTAACCAAACTTGCCCGGTTGCAATAGAGACAGCGGAGCCACCAGAGGATCCCCCGCATGTTTTGGATATATCCCATGGATTTAATGTAGCGCCGAAAACTTCATTAAATGTATTTGCTCCAGCACCAAATTCTGGAGTATTAGATTTTCCCATAATTACTCCACCAGATTTTTCAATTCTATTAACTAATGAATCTGATTTATCCGGAATATTATCAGAAAAAATCTTTGACCCGTAAGTAGTGAGAACATTACTTACAGGCATTAGGTCTTTAATTACAATTGGAATTCCATTCAGGGGGTTATTATATTTATCTAAACTTTTAAGTGAGGACCGCGCTCGGTCAAAACACTTTGTCGGGATCGCGTTTATTATATGATCTGTTTGATTAATTCTTCTTTCAGACGCATCAACTAACTCTTTGGGACTTAGGTTTCCTGCTTTGAGTTCATCTGCCACAGTGCATGCGTCTAGCTGAATTAATTCATCTATCATTATTTACCCTAAGAACAAGTTTTATTATTTGGTATTAAAATATTCTGATATATCTTCTTAAGAAGCAAATTTATATCAACTAGTTTTAACACGATAACTTCACATATAATATAGATCTATTTGTCTTTATATTTAAGCTTTTTAAGGTCTGCTAACTATGGATATTCTATTTACTACAGTTATTCCTATTTTTGCTTTAATAGGTTGTGGCTTTTTAGCGGGGAAACTTAAATTTTTAGGACCTGAAAGCACTAAGGCTTTAAGCGGCTTTGTTTACATGTTTGCATTACCTGGGCTTCTAATTTTATCTATTGGAAATTCTCCTATAACTGAAATATTAAATGGAAATTTTTTTGCTGCATATAGTTTAGGGATGGTAATTGTATGGGGTATTTCGGCAATAGTATCAGTGATTATTTTTCGGGATAATATTGAAATCGGTACAATAAGGGCCGTAAATTCTACATATGGAAATACAGGTTATTTAGGAATACCCCTTGGCATAGCAATATTTGGAGAAATAGCAATTGTTCCTGCAAGTATTAGTGTTGCTATAAATGCATTTTTGATCATACCAATGGCTGCAATTTTTATTGAAGTTGCAAGAAATAGTGGTCGAGGATTTGCAAGTATTACTTTTCGTACCCTCAAGACTCTCTTAGTCAACCCAATTGTATTATCTGTTTTAATTGGATTTTTATTATCATTATCAGAGGTGAGTATTCCATCTTTTATAGAAGAATTCCTTGACATATTAGGTGGTGCAGCTGGGCCTTGTGCTTTATTTGCTATTGGTTTATTTGTTTCTCAGGCTGCTATTAGTCGTTTGTTATTACGCTTAGCCTTGTTGAGTATAGTAAAGCTGCTATTTTTTCCTGTAATTGTCTGGTTTTTGGTAACATGGGTTTTCCCACTTGATTTAGTGTGGGGATCAATGGCTGTTTTAATGGCAGCTACTCCACTTGGCGCTACAGCATTTGTGATATCAGAACGTTACAAAGTGAGCGTTGAGGAATCGTCTGCTGCAGTAGTAGTGACTACAGGGTTTTCTGTGTTTACACTTTCTATAATAATAATGCTTTTAACTTCCTAGTTCACTTTCTTTATAAAAAAATATTACTCTTTAAAAATATTTATCGATATCAATTAAAGGTAAAAAAATGAATATTAATGATGCTATTAAGGGCCGAAGATCTGTCCGGGGGTTTTTATCAGATCCTGTATCTAAGGAAATTATTGAAAAAATAATTGAGGACTCATCATGGGCTCCATCAGGGAGTAATATACAGCCCTGGAAAGTATATGCTGTATCTGGATTATATAGAGATCGTTTGTGTGATGAAGTAACTTCAGGCTTAGAAAAAAACCCAAATGATGAAACTCCACAATATCAGTACTATCCAGTTAAGTGGCGCGAGCCATATTTAACTAGACGTCGTGAAACAGGATGGGGGCTTTATTCAACATTAGGCATAAGTAAGGGTGAAAGAGATAAAGCCTTCAAGCAACAACTAAAAAATTATGACTTGTTTGGAGCACCAGTAGGCTTGTTTTTTACAATGGATAATGATCTTGAGCTAGGTAGTTGGTTAGATTGTGGCATGTTTATTCAAAATATCATGATTTCTTCAAGAGGTTTTGGACTTGAGACTTGTCCTCAAGCCGCGTGGGTTTATCACCATGAATTAGTAAGGAAGGTTTTACCCATACCTGAATCAGAAATTCTTATTTGTGGTTTAGCGATTGGTTATGAAGATAAAAATGAAGTTGCTAACACATTTAGACCTGGCAGGCAGAAAGTAAACGAATTTACTAGGTTTTTAGGCTTTTAGTAATTTATGATTACCAAGTATTACGTAGCTCGCGTAATTTTATAAATACTTCCTTTAGGTTTGGGTTTTTGCCTAGTTCAGGAAATTCAGTTTTTAGTTTTTCTAGTAACTCTGGATTTTGTAGGCGAAAAAAAGTATTTATCTTTTTTTCAAGACCAAGAGTTGTGACTTTTGCATTATTCAGATCTTGTCCTTGGAGTTCATTGAGAAGATCACGTGCCTCTTCATTGTGCGGTTCTCTATCCAATGTAAATTCAAGATTACTTATTATATATTCATGACCAGGAAAAACCTGGGTATTATCCGGTAGTTTATACAACTGTTCGACAAACGTTTTAAAAAGTTCAGCTGGGTGCCCTCCATTTATACAATTTCCTGCTCCGGCATTGAATAATGTATCACCACAGATTAATGCTGGTTGATCTGTATGTGAAAGCATACTGATGTGACTCATGGTATGTCCTGGAGTATTAAGAACTTCAAGCTCTACACTTGTTCCAATCTTAATAGTATCACCCGCCTTGAGCCCAACATCTATATTTGGTATGCTATTCTTTGCCCCATGAGGGGCAAACAAAGTTGCTCCAGTTGAGTCTATAACTTTTTTATTTCCTGCAATATGATCTTGGTGCTCATGAGTATTAATTACTTTAGTGATATCCCAGCCATTTTCTTTTGCTGTTTGAAGGCACCTTAAATGATCTAAGGGGTCAATAGCTGCGGTCTCTCCCGAATTGGGGCAGACTAAAAGATAGTTAAAATTTCTTAAGTTATTACCAATCCATAATTGTTTTACAATCATTTTTTTTCCTAAAGTTTTATCTAGATCTATTTCTATTTACCTTGGAATTTAGGTTCTTTTTTATTTCTGAAGGCATCTCTTCCTTCATTATAATCATTACTAGAAAAGCAATTATTTACTAGTTCATCAAGGTAGCTTAAGTTCTTCGGCGAATTTTGGTCAACAAAGGATTTAATTGCTTGTCGTGCTGCAAAAATAGTTAAGGGCGCGTTAATACTTATATTTTTAGCGCAATCTAAAGTGTAAGACATAAGTTCTTCTTCAGGTAAGAGTCTATTAATTAATCCCATTTGAAGAGCATTATTTCCATCAAATTTATTGGCCGTAATCATAATCTCTCTCGCAAATGATGGACCAACTAGATTTATAAGTCTACTTAAACTCTTAGCTCGGTAACCAAGCCCTAGTTTTGCTGCAGGTATACTAAATAAGGATTTATTTGAAGCAATTCTTAAATCGCATGCTACGGCTATACCTAACCCCCCTCCCATACAGTATCCGTTAATCATCGCGATAGTGGGTTTGTTACATTCATATACCTGATCAGTAGCGCCTTCAGATAACTGATCGTAAGAAGCAACAGCCTCAGGTCCGGTACGAGTATTTTCAAATTCAGATATATCTGCGCCTGAAACAAAGGATCTGTTCCCTGCGCCTTTTAATATTATGACTCTTACTTCGTGATTATTCTCAAAGATCTCAATTGTTCTACTCAAAGACCTCCACATTTCTGTACAAATTGCATTATGTTTCGAGGGTTTATTAAATGTAATTAAAGCTATAGGGCCGTCAATAGAGGCTTTAAGTTTTTCTGTGCTTGTATCAAGGTTGTATGACATATCAATTAATCTTTATGTTTTTGATCAAATCTTTCAGAAGTCATGTTTCGCTGCCTAAACTTTGCTAAGATAATTTAATGCTTCCTGATGTATTCTTTTATCACCAGCGGCTACAACTAATCCTTCTGAAAAATTCTCATTACCTTTCCAATCAGTAATAATTCCACCGGCTGATCTAATAATTGGAATGTGTGCTTGAATGTCCCATGGTGATAATTCTCCTTCAATTACGAGGTCAATACAGCCAGCGGCTAACAAAGCGTAATTATAGCAGTCACCACCCACTCGTGTATTGTATACTCTTTGTTCAATTTTATTGAATGCAGAAAGTTGATTATTTGTAGCCATCATTTTCAATGAGGTAATTGATAGATTTGCATTTTCTAATTTTTTGCATTCACGTGTCTTTATTAGTTTTTCTCCAAGGAAAGAACCGTATTGACTGCCGATGAATCGTTCTTCAAATATTGGTTGGTTCATTATACCAAGTATGGGCCTACCATTTTTTTGAAGGCCAATAAGAGTCCCCCACGTTGGAAGCCCTGCCAAGAAAGAATTTGTTCCATCAATCGGGTCAAGAAACCAAACAAATTCAGCATCTTTGCGGACACTTCCAAACTCTTCCCCCACTATTCCATGCTCAGGGAAACGGTTGGAGATTAAATCCCTCATTACTTTCTCAGCATTTTTATCAGCTTCTGTTACGAGCGATAGTCGTCCATCTTTATCCCCTTTATCAGAAAATTCGATATTTGAACGAAATAAGGGAGCAATCACTTCTCCGGCAGCATTAGCCATTTCATTGGCTAAAATAATGAATTTATCAACATTTATGTCTGATTCTGTGGCCATATTCATCATTTTTGGACTAACTACCTTAATTATGCATAGTATAAACTATCTTAAGCTTCATAAGAACAAGTTTATAGGTCTCAAAATAATTTAAGATTATACCTTTCTAAAAACAATTATATGGCTTAAATTTAATCCTGGGCTTACAAAGATACGAGTCTAAAATGCTATTATACAATTTATATTAAACGAGGAGGGGCAAAATCATGAAGCTTGGACTCTTTATGATGCCAATACATCCGCCTAAGAAACCTTATGCGGAAGCTTTAGAAGAAGATTGCGAAGCTGTTATACATGCTGATTCAGTTGGTTATGATGAGGCCTGGTGTGGTGAGCACTACAGCTCAGCTGGTGAGCAAATTACTAATCCTTTAATATTCTTTTCAAGCCTAATAAGAGCTACAAAGAAAATAAGATTTGGTACAGGCGTTATATGCCTACCACAATACCATCCAGCAGTAGTTGCAGGTCAGGCAGCAATGTTCGACCATCTATCAGGTGGACGTTTTATAATGGGCGTTGGACCAGGTGGATTACCATCAGACTTTGAACTTTTCGGTACAATGGATGTTGATCGAAACGACATGATGAAAGAGTCAATCGATATAATTAGGGAAATATGGGCAGGGGAGCCACCCTATGATATCAAAGGCAAATATTGGAATGTTACTATCAAAGACTGGGTGCATGAAGATATAGGCCTTGGTCACATGTGCAAGCCCCTGCAAGACCCTCATCCCACTTTTGCAATCTCAGCTATGAGTCCATTCTCATCTTCCCACAAGTATGCTGCGCAACAGGATTTTGACCCAATAAGCGCAAATTTCATTGGCAATTGGTCTGTAAAAAGTCAGTGGCAAGTATATGCAGAAGAAACTGAAAAACAGGGAAGGGTTGCTGATAGAGAGCGTTGGAGAGTTGCTAGAAATATTTTTGTAGCTGAAACGGATGAAGAAGCAGAGAAGCATTTAAAAACAGTGGGTGAATCTTCTGATTTTTATTATGAGTATCTTTATAAAATATTTGATAGAGCCCAAATGAAAGGGCCCTTTGTCGTAAACCAGGGTGATGATGCTGATGCATTAACCTACGAATCTCTTCGTGACAACTATGTGATTGCTGGAAGTCCAGACACAGTTGTAGAAAAACTGTTGGAGTTTCGTGATGATGTAGGTCATTTTGGTACCCTCCTTCACACAGCTCAGGATTGGGTAAAGCCAGATGACATGAAAAGATCTATGGATCTATTAGCAAAAGAAGTTATGCCCAAGCTAAATAGTCTAATAGGTGCACAATCTGCTGCAGAGTAATGGTGTTGGATTAACATAGACGGTTTGGGATATGGTTGAACGCGCTTTGGTAACAGGTGGAGCGCGTGGCATAGGCCGCGCTATATCCCAGTCACTTCTTGAAGCTGGAATAGAAGTAACAATCCTTGACAAGGTTGCTCCAGATTTTGAAGGTGCTTGTAACTTTATAGAGGTAGATTTTGAGGATGAAGTTAGGACTATTGCCTCTCTTCAAGAAGCTCTTCAAAGTGGAGCAATAACTCGTCTGGTTAATAATGTAGGTGTTGTTAAGCCTGCATTACTAGAAGACTCTACATTAGAAGAATATTATTCTGTAATGTCTGTTAATGTTCGTGCAGCTATTCTTTCTTCTAAAACCCTTCTTCCTGGAATGAGAGAAGCGGGGTTTGGAAGAATCGTTAATATTTCAAGTCGGACTGTTTTAGGTAAAGCTCTTCGTACAAACTATTCAGCAAGCAAGGGGGCATTGGTTTCTCTGGCACGTACATGGGCTTTAGAGTTAGCAGACTCAGGAATCACAGCAAATGTTGTGTGTCCTGGTCCTATTCGCACAGAACTTTACAATAAAGCTAATCCTCCTGATAGTCCAAGAACTATAGCTTCTCTATCAAATATTCCCCTAGGGCGTATGGGTGAACCTTCAGATATTGCCCGGGCTGTAATGTTTTTTTTAGATACTTCAGCATCTTTTATAACTGGTCAAACCTTACATGTATGTGGAGGCACTAGTGTTGGAAGAGTAGATTTTTGATTTTTAAATTTATTTAAGTCTTATAGTTTATTATTTTATAATAACGTTATTATTTAACATGCGGGGTTAATAGTTTGATTGCAGACTCAATAACACAGGAAATTATTAGAGGTAAGCTTTTAGCAACTGCTGATGAAATGGGTATCGTAATTTCTCGTTGCTCTATGAGTCCCGTTATCTATGAAGTTTTAGATTTTGCATGTGGAGTATGTGATCCAAAAGGACAATTAATTGTCCAGACAAATGGAATTACACTTTTTACAGGCACTTTTGCTTTACAGGTGCAGAGTATAATACGTCGGTTTGGGGATGATATAAGCCCTGGAGATGTATTTATGACCAATGATCCGTTTGATGGGGGCACTCATACTTGTGATATTGCACTTATAAAACCAATTTTTATTGATAGTAAACTAGAAAGCTTTGCAATTGCAGTTGCTCACTGGAGTGAAGTAGGTGGTGCTGTAGCTGGTAGTATTTCTCCGAGTGCCACAGAAATATATCAAGAAGGTATTCGTTTTCCGGGTATCCGTGTTTGCAGGAATGACGAAGTTCAACCAGATATAATAGAATTAATTAGAGAAAATACTCGTTTACCTACTATGTGTATAGGTGATTTTAATGCAGAACTAGCAGCTGTACGTATTGCTGAGACTCGTGTTACTGAGATATTTACTAAGTATGGTAAGGAAACGGTCCGAAAGACATTCAATTATATACTTGAATCAAGTGATAAATTGTCACGTCAAGCAATACGTGATCTTCCTGATGGAATTTATAGTGCCAAAGATTTTATTGATGGGGACGGTGTGTCTAATGATCAGTTTCCTGTTTGTGTTGAGGTTAGGATTAAAGGTGATGAGATAGCCTTCGATTTTACTGGCTCAAGCCCTCAACGTAATGGTCCAATAAATTGTGCATTTGGGGCATTAAGCGCAGCAGTCAAGACAGTTTTTAAAGCTCTTGTGGACCCTCAAGGTCCCTCAAATGAAGGATGGTTTAGGCCAATAACTATAATTTGCCCAGAAGGTACAATTTTTACTGCAAAAAAACCTGCTCCAACAGGATGGTATTATGAAGGCTCTGCACAAGCATCAGAGTTGGTATGGAGAGCTCTTGCAGAACTTGCTCCAGATCAATTAAGCGCAGGTAGTTATATGAGCCTTTGTGCAGCGTATATTTTTGGGAAAGACCCCGATACAGATGAAATGTTTGTCCACATTGAACCAGCAGTCGGAGGTTGGGGCGCCCAATCAGACAGTGATGGCACGGGTGCTCTTATTGCTACAACTGATGGGGATACATATAATTATTCTGTTGAGCTTTTTGAGGCAAAATTTCCTTTAAGAATAACTGAATATTCTCTTAACGTTAATGATGGTGTGGGTGCCGGGTATTGGCGTGGTGGCTTTGGGGCGATACGTGAATTTGAAATATTAATAAACGATGCTCATACATATTGTAGCTTTGGACGTAGTATAGAAAAACCTTGGGGACTCAAGGGGGGAAAAGAGGGTACTAATAATTATATGGAGATTATAAGGAGTGGAATACTAAAAAGAGTTTCAAGAATCTCTCATCAAGAATTAAGTAAAGGTGATAAATTAAGAGTTGTTACTGGTGGTGGCGGTGGTTTTGGTTCACCTCTAGAAAGACCTATAAGTCTAGTCCATGAAGATTTCCTTAATGGATATATCTCAAATGAGGTTGCTAAATCAGATTTTGGAGTTGTAATAGATGAAAATGGAAAAGTGGACGATATAGAAACTACACGTTTACGAGAGGGTCAATAATATGGGCCGCATGGCAGCTGATATTGGTGGTACTTTTACAGACGTAGTGGCTTTTGATGAAATTTCAGGAGAGCTAATTACTGAAAAATCACTTACTACACCAAAAGATTTAACTGATGGTGTTAAAGATGCAATCAATCTTGCTGGAATTACCCCTCAGTCTATCACATTCTTTGTTCATGGCGGTACAACAGTTATTAATGCAATTACTGAAAGGAAGGGTGTAAAGACAGCACTTGTCACAACTAAGGGCTTTCGAGATATACTGGAAATTGCTAGAGGAAATAGGCCGGACCTCTATAATCTTCGTTTTAGAAAGCCAACACCTTTTGTTCCTCGTAAATTAAGATTTGAGGTAAGTGAACGGATAGATTCAAACGGAAAAATTATAGAGCCTCTCTGTATGTCTGACCTAGATTTGGTTATATCTCAATGTAAACAAGAAAAAATTGAAGCAATAGCAATAGTATTCCTTCATAGTTATTCTTCTCCATATCATGAAGAGCAATGCTCTAAATATATTATTGAGCATTTACCAGATGTTGCTGTCACTGCAAGCCATGAAATCACAAGGGAGTGGAGGGAATATGAAAGAGCTAATACAGCTGTACTTAATGCGTATGTTCAGCCAATTGTGCAAGACTATTTTAATGCTTTAGAAACTTCCTTGAATAGCAAAGGCTTTAATTGTCCGATGCATGCCATGCAATCTAATGGTGGTTCAACGAGTTTTGAGTGGGCTCGTTCTCATCCAATCACTCTTGTGGAATCTGGTCCATCAGCAGGGGTAAACGGCGCAGCTCTTGTCGGAAAACTGTGCGAAGAAAGCAATGTAATATATTTAGATATTGGCGGCACAACTGCCAAATGTTCAGTTATTCAAGGGGGCAAGGTAACCGTAACAACAGATTACAAGCTTGAATGGTCACGACTGAATCCAGGTTATCCAGTAAAAATACCTGTTGTAGATATTGTTGAAATAGGAACAGGTGGAGGTTCTATTGCATGGTTCGATAAGGTTGGTTCACTTAAGGTGGGACCTTTAAGCGCAGGAGCTGATCCAGGCCCTGCATGCTATGGGATGGGAGGTATAGAACCTACTGTAACGGATGCTAAGTTGATTGCGGGTGTCCTTGATCCAAACTATTTTGCTGGAGGTCGTATAAAGTTAGACCTGAATAAAGCTGAACAAGCGATGAATAAAATTGCAAAAGGTTTAGGTGTCGATATTCTATCGGCGGCAGAATCAATCATTAGACTTGCAGATGCGGATATGATTAATGCCCTAAAACTAGTCTCTATACAGAGAGGTCATGACCCACGAGATTTTGTTTTAGTAGTTGGTGGTGGTGGTGGAGCAATGCATGCAGCAACACTTGGTAGGGAACTTGGGGTTAAAGAAATAATTGTTCCAAGGTATCCTGGCTATTTCTCAGCATGGGGCATGCTTGCAACGGAACCAAGAAAAGATTTTGTTCTTACTCGCTTACGCCAAATAGATAATATAAGCGTTAATGAAATCAAGGAAATTTTTTCTGATCTTGAAGACTCAGCAAAAGATTATTTTTCAGATGATAAAGATATAAATATTGGTGATGTTAAATTTGAAACATCTATTGATCTTAGATATCAAGGACAAGAACACTGGGTTGGTATTTCAGTTGATTACAGCAGAGATTCTTTAGATTCTATTAAAAAGAATTTTCATATTGCGCATGAGAGAGCTTTCACTTTCAGTCTAAAATCTACTCTTATAGAAATTGTAAATTATCATTTAATTGCAACTGCTCCTGTTCCACGCCCTTCATCAAACTCAATAAAGGGTGGATTTGATGAAAGCCAATCTTTTAAGGGAAAAAGAAAGGTTTCTTTTGGTGAGGATGGTGTACATGAATGCCATGTGCTTGATAGGGAGTGTTTAAATCCAGGTTTTACCATGGAAGGGCCTTTGCTGGTAGAGGAGAAATCGGCAACAACAATTATTCACCCCAAACAAATACTGAATGTAGACTCTCTTGGATATCTCCATATATCATAATTAATGTTCACATCTTATTTTTATCAAAGTTATTCAGCTGCTTATAACCAAACATTTTTATATATTTAATTAATAAGGTTTGAACTTTTACAAAATAGTGCCAGAATTTTTTATTATTAATCCCGATATTCAACTAACTCTGTTATGTTGTCTTCTGGCGCTTGAATATAAATTGCTTTAGCAGCTCCGCCCCTAAGAGTTAATGGTGGACTTAGTGTTTTAAATCCTGAAGCAATAACCTTTTCATAAGCAGCATCAATATTCTTTACTTGTAGGGCTATATGCGTATATCCAAGGTCGCATTGTCGATTTGCAGCTAGTTCACCTATAGGATTAACCCACTGGAATAGTTCTATGTGATAGTTATCATTTTTTAGCATCGCCCAGTGAGCTTTTCCATTTGGTACGCCAGTTGCTTCTGCAAAACCTGGTTCACAGCGATCTCTTATTTCGCCTATACTCTCGAATCCAAGCATTTCTATATAGAACTTAAGGGCAGAATCAAAATCCTTAACACTTACGGCGGTATGATGAGATTTTATAATTAGATCATCTAGAATACCTTTATTTTTTGACATGATTTACTCCTTTAAATGATTAACCTAATTATAAATTAATTTTTACAAAGCGATAATATTCCTTGTTTTATATCATCCATACCAGCTAGTGCTGCCGCCTCTAGTGGTTTTGATACTACTGGAGCGCTATGTGTGCCACTTATTCTAATAACTTCATGATCAAGCCAATCAAAGAATCTTTCTTGAATTTCTTGAACTATACGAGCCCCTAGTCCATGTCCACGAGCAGTTTGTTCAACAACCATAACTTTGTTTGTTTTCTTTATACTAGTTCCAATGGTTTCCCAGTCTAGACTTAATGTATCAACGGTTCTGAGGTCAATTATATCCGCATCAATATCTAGTTCAGCTGCAGCTTTAATAGAACTAGCAACCATATTTGCACATGATATTATCGTGCATTCACGACCTGAGCTTACTATTTTAGCTTTACCAAAAGGTATGCAATAATCAAGGTCACCTTCGGGAACATTTGATATATCTTGATATAATGATTGGCATTCTATTATTGCAACTGGATCGTCACATAATATTGCTGAGTTAAACAGGCCAATATAGTCAAACGCATTCGAGGGTGCGATAACTCTCCAGCCAGGGTATGCGGCAAATATTCCACTTGGATCCATAGAATGTTGGGATCCATAACCACCTCCACCAGCTGCCCTTGTTCGTAAAATAAGTGGGGTTGAATGGTTGCCACCAAACATATGCCTCACTTTACCTATTTGGTTGAACAGTTGATCAGCGGCAACTAAAATAAAATCTGAATACATTATTTCAACAATTGGCTTCATTCCGTTGACAGCAGCTCCAAGGCCCATTCCGCAGAATCCATTTTCTGCAATTGGTGTTCCTATGAGACGTTCAGGAAAGCGTTCTAGAATACCTTTTGTAGCACCAACAGTTCCCCCTTTTAAATGTTGCACATCTTCTCCCATTATAAAAACACGCTCATCTCGTTCCATTGCTCGAAGCTGTACAGCAGCTATAGCTTCAATGAACTTCATTTCCTTTGTATTTTTTGGATCTATATCTTCAATTTCTATAAACCTCTGATTCCCAAGTTCGGAGAGGTCACCCTTAATACCATGTTCGACTGTATCTACTTGTGGCCACATTTCTGACCTAACTTGCAGTTGGTTACTTCCGTCTGGAGATGTTTCAGTGAGACGAGAAGCAGCATTTTTTACAGTATTGAATGATCTAGATTTAATTTCTTCTACTGAATCTGAAGTAATTATTTTAAGATCTATTAACTTTTTTGGAAAAGTAACGAAAGGGTCTTTTTTAACCCATTTTTCTTCTTCAGATTTATTTCTATAGCCAAATGCGCTACCACGCATTGGACCATGTTGATGAAAATATCTGTAAGTTTGAGATTCAATAAGGACTGGCCCCTTATTTTTAGCAATATAGTCTTTAGCCCATAACATAGCTTTCCTTACAGCTATAATGTCCATACCATCAACTTCAAGTGATGGTATACCAAGACCTAGCCCTCTTGCGGTTAGCCTTGTTTCTCTTGTAGTTTCAGAGACATGAGTAGAGACACCATATAGATTGTTTTCATTGAAAAAGATTATTGGTAGATCATAAAGGGCACCAAGGTTAAGTGCTTCGTATGCCGCACCATTTTGCATTGACCCATCACCAAAAAAGGTAACTGTTAATTGGTTACTATTTCGCAATTTTTCTGCTAATGCATAGCCCACGGCTTGTGGGGGATTTCCTCCAACAATAGCATTTGTACCAAGTACACCAGCTTCATCCCACCTCATATGCATGGATCCTCCGCGCCCGCCACAGTATCCATCCTTTAGTCCCATAATTTCAGAGAGAGAACGATATATAACATCATCTAGTTCTTCTGGAAGATTACTCTCTCTTGGGTCATAATTTACTGGTGATTTGTGAAACAAGAATTTAGATAAAAATTGATGGTGAGCCCTATGTGTTGCATTAATTTTATCTTTTGAATTTAAGACTGACATAGCTGCTATGGCACCACCTTCCTGGCCTATGCTAGCGTGAGCGGGCCCATGAATGCATCCAGCCTTAAATAGATCTAGGGATTTTTCTTCAAAGGATCTAATAATAAAAAGTTGCTCCAACATTTGTGTTAAAAGCTTATGGTCAACTTCTTTCCAATCACTCTCTTCAGATTCTACTCTATGCCAAGGGGTGTCGGTGTTTATAGCGGTTAATTTTACCAATTTAATAATCCTTAGTTTTTTTGCCATTCATACTATTATTTAAACAGATCATACATCTGATAAAGTATAATAAATTAAAATCTATAACTTTAATTTATTTATAATTTACTTAGTGATGTTAGCATAACTACACAGGAAAAACTTTTAACAAACAAGCCATAGTTTATAATTTAATAAAACAATTGGAATTTATAGAATGAAGATCCTTGATATAAAAGAAAAAACAGTGTCATTACAGAGTTCTATAAGGAATGCATATATAGATTTTTCACAAATGACAGCAAGTGTGGTTGCTATTATTACTGACCAATTTATCGATGGAGAGCAGGTTGTAGGATTCGGCTTTAATTCTAATGGACGATATGGTCAGGGGGCTTTGATGCGTGAGCGTTTGATACCCCGTATAATGAACTTATCAGAAAAAGAGCAATCTAATGTAATGGGTGATAATTTAGACCCCTTTAAACTCTGGAATGCTATGATGGTAAATGAAAAGCCAGGTGGTCATGGTGAGCGAGCAGTTGGCGTTGGAACTCTCGATATGGCGATCTGGGATGCTGTTGCTAAAATAGCTAATATACCATTATGGAAATATCTATCCGATAATTTTAACTCAGGTAAATATGATGAAAAAGTTTTCGTATACGCTGCAGGTGGTTATTATCAGCCTGAAAAGGATTTGGATCTTTTGCGGGATGAAGTTCGTAGTTATTTAGATCAAGGTTTTGAAGTAGTTAAAATTAAAGTAGGTGGAGCAGATATTAATCATGATAAAAAAAGAATAGAGGCTGTGTTAAAAATTGTTGCTGATCCTAGTAATCTTGCTGTAGATGCAAATGGAAGGTTTAATACTCAGCAGGCTCTAGACTTTGGTAACATGATCTCGCCGTATAAATTACGTTGGTATGAAGAACCTGGAGATCCATTAGATTATGAGTTGAGTCATATTATTGCTGATAATTATAAAGGACCAATCGCCACTGGTGAAAATTTGTTTTCATCTCAAGATTCAAAAAATTTGATACTTTATGGTGGATTAAGAAGCGAAACAGATATTCTTCAGTTTGATCCAGCACTCAGTTATGGGCTTGTTGAATTTATGCGAACTATTAAAATGCTTGAAAAACATGCCTGGTCTCGAAGATCGTGTATTCCACATGGTGGTCATTTGATGGCTTTAAATATTGCTGCAGGTCTTGGATTGGGAGGTAATGAAGCATATCCAGGGGTTTTTGAACCTTTTGGTGGTTTTTTTGATGGATATTCATTAAGTCCAGAGGGTATTTATCTACACGATAACCCAGGTATTGGATTTGAAGGTAAGAAGGACTTGATTTTACTTCTTAGAAGCGTATTGATCTAATTTATCTATAAAGATCAATAGGGAGTATTGGTTTGGAAAGGCTTAAGGGCGGAAAGTACATCATTGCTACAGATGTTGGGGGCACGTGTACTGATACAGTTATTTTTGCTGCTGGGGAAGGGTTGAAACTCGGGAAGGCACTATCCACTCCTCCAAATTTTGCAGATGGTATAATTAATTCTGTATATTCTGCAGCTGAGGAAATAGGTCTTAGTTTAGCCGAACTATTTTCATCATGTCGTCTCTTTGTTCATGGTTCAACAGTTGTTGATAACGCCCTTCTTACACGCACAGGTGATCGTACGGGTCTAATTACTACTAAAGGTTTTGAGGATACACTTCTAATGACAAGAGGTGCATATGGCCGTTGGGGTGGTTTGACTGAAGATAAAATAAAACATCCTGTAGCAACTGATAGGCCAGAACCTTTAGTCCCGACTGATAGAATAGAGGGTGTAAGTGAAAGGGTTGATTATAAAGGAGAGATTCTCCTTCAACTTGATGAAGCTGCCGCTGAGATTTCTATACGAAGTCTAATAGAAGTGGGAAAAGTTGATGCTATTGCTGTCAGTCTCCTTTGGTCATTTTTTAATCCACAACACGAAAAAAAAATAAAAGAGATAATAAACAAAGTATCTCCTGGAGTTTATGTCTCATTGTCAAACGAAATTGCCCCCGTTCCAGGAGAATATGAACGAACTTCAACAACAGTTATCAATGCTTATGCTGGTAGTATAACAAAAAACTATCTTACAAGTCTTGAGTCTCAATTAGAGGCAGAAGGCTATAATGGTGAAATTTTAGTTATGCAAGGTTACGGTGGATTATTATCTGCTCGTGAAGCAGCAGATCGTGCTGTAGGTATGCTTGAATGCGGTCCAGCGGCAGGAGTTATAGGTAGCCGTTATCTTGGAAGTTTGATGGGTGAAGAAAATATTATTGCAGCAGATATGGGTGGCACTACTTTTAAAGTCGGGGTTATTCAGGATGGAGAGCTTAGTCACTCTAGAGAGCCTATGGTTGACCGTTTTCACTATGTTGCGCCAAAGATAGAGGTTGTATCAATTGGATCAGGTGGAGGAAGTATAATTTCGCTTGACCCTCGAACAAATATCCCTCGTATTGGTCCTATTAGTGCAGGAGCTGTCCCTGGCCCGGTATGCTACGGACAGGGAGGTGATGAACCAACACTCACGGATGTAATGCTATTGATTGGTTATATAGATCCAGATAGATTTTTAGGTGGCTCCATTAAACTTGATGTAGAAAATACTCGGAGAGTCTTTAATAAGAAAATTGCACAACCTCTCGGCTTGGATATTGAAACTGCAGCTTTTGGAATATATAGAATAGCTGCAGCACAGGTCACTGATTTAATACATGAAATTACTGTTGAGCAGGGCTTGGACCCGAGGGACTTTGTTTTGCACGCATTTGGAGGCAGCTGTCCATTGTTATGTTCTATGTTTGGCGCTGAATTAAATGTTAAAAACATAGTTGTACCTTATGCTGCATCCGTAAATTGTGCTTTTGGATTAGCTTCAGCAGATATAGTGCATGAATATACACATACAGAAACATGTTCACTCCCGTGCTCTGCAGAACATATTAATAATATTTTCAAACCGATGGTTCTCAAGGGTCATTCTCAGTTATTATCTGAGGGTTTCACTGATAAAAAAATATCCCTCGAATGGGCAATAGATTTTAGGTACGGAAGACAAGTCCATGAAGTAACAACTCCTATAAAGGTGAGCGTCCCTCTAGATGATGAAAATATGAGTCAATTAATATCAGATTTCGAGACCTTGTATGAGCGTAGATATGGAAAGGGGTCTGCTTATAAGGAAGCGGGTATAGAAATGACTATGTTTCGTCTTACAGCTAGAGGTTTGGTTGAGAGGCCTAACGTTGAAAAATCTCAATATAGTGGAATTGATAGTAAGGACGCTCAAATAGGTACAAGAAATATATTTGTTGATGCAAAAGATGGTATGGTAGAAGCGCCCATTTATGATTTTGATAAATTAAGTTCAGGGAATGAGATAACGGGTCCTGCTGTTATACATACTCCAATAACAACGATTGTTATCCAACTAGATCAGGTTGGTAAAATGGACGATTTGCGAAATATTTTAATTAAATCAATTTGAGGTAACAATGGACCCTATTACTTTCTCAATCATACGCCATAGGTTGTTTCGGATAGTTGATGAAGCAGTAATAACACTCAAACATGTATCTGGAAGCGCAATAACAAATGAAGGCCATGATCTTATGGTTTCATTGTATAGAGCAGATGGTTCTTTATTAATGGGAGGTGTGGGGTTTCTTCATCACCTAACTAGTGCAGCTGAGGCATGTAAGTCTATAATCAATAAATTTAATTCAGATATTAATGAGAATGATGTTTTTTTATTAAACTGTCCTTACACTGCTGCTTTGCATACTTCCGACGTCTATTTAGTAGCTCCTATTCATTCCGAAGGTAAGTTGGTCGCATGGAGTGCATGTTTTGTACACGTTTATGATATTGGAGCCATGAACCCAGGGGGTTTTAGTCCAGAATCGCTAGACATCTTTACTGAAGGTTTTTCCTCACCTGGACTTAAAATTGTTGATAGAGGAGAGATACGAAAAGATGTTATGGATACACTCTTAAATATGGTTCGTTCTCCTGAAATGGTTGCTCTAGATATATCATCGATGATCGCCTGTAATAATGTTGCACGTGACAGGATGCAAGGTCTTGTAAAAAAATATGGTATATCCATAGTTGATGAGGCATGTAGTAATTTAATTGATCAGTCTGAAGATCTTCTACGTGAACGTTTACTAGAACTACCTGATGGTAGTTGGGAATCTCGTCAATATTTTAATGTTAAAGATGAAACGTATAAGGTCATTTTAAAAATGACTAAATCAAAAGATACACTGTCTTTTGATTTTAGTGGCTCTAGCCCACAATCAAAGTATGGAATTAATTGTTCAAAATGGGCTTCTTGGGGTGGACTCTTTGCGCCATTATTTCCTTTACTCTGCTACGATATTACTTGGAATGAAGGTGTAATTAAACCTATAGAGATGAAAGCACCAGAGGGTACAGTTGTTAATGCTACTCGCCCGGCTCCAGTTTCTATTGCTACTGTTGGTGCAATTCAGGCGGTTAACAATGCTGCTTGTACATGTATTTCAAAAATGCTTTCAGCAAGCGACAAATATAAAAATGAAGCAACAGCCGTTTGGCATGGAAGTCATTTTGCAATTTTTATGTTCGGTAAAAACCAAAGAAGTTCTGATTCCATAGGTATATTAACAGAAACATTTGGAGGTGCAGCCGGGGCTCGCTCTATTGGAGATGGTGTAGATGTGGGGGGAGAAATTCCTAATCCTATTTCTAGAATGGCTAATGTGGAAACAATGGAGTGGACTTTTCCGGTTAGATATTTATTTCGAAGGCGTCTCAAGGATTCTGGTGGTCCAGGAACTTATAGAGGTGGTGCTGGTGCAGAATTTGCCATTACACCTCATGATGCACCAGATGGTGGTATAAATTACGTAGTTTCCGGGAAAGGGACTAGTTATCCAATGAGTGAGGGTTTAGCTGGAGGTTACCCTGGCGCTCCATCAAGGTATACCTGGATAAAAAATCAAAAAAAGAATAGTGATAGGTGTTTGTCAGATGATTTATTAGTTGGATCTAATTCTTATGAGGGAGATAAAGAAAATATATCTTGGGGAGTCTTCCCATTATTTGGCAATGACTACTTGCATGTTCGTTGGAACGGGGGTGGCGGTTACGGTGACCCATTAAAAAGAGACCTTAAGTCTTTAGAAAAAGATGTTAATGAAGGACTTGTCAGTGAAAATGCGGCTAAAGAAATTTATGGTGCAATAATTATAAATGGTCAGGTCGACTTAGAACAAAGTGTAATATTAAGAAAAAATATATTAAATAATAGAGTTAGAGGGGGCGGCTCATAATGAAGTCAAGGCTTTCAGAAACTCTCAGCTTTAATGGCAGGGGCTCTATAGTATGTAGTTGCTGTGAATATAAAATATGTGATCAAGATCTTCATTGGAAGAAGTCAGTTATTATCTCTGAAGAATCTATGCAAGATCTATGTGGAGATAATTATACTGTTTCCCAGGGGCTACTATTACGCCGATTTTTTTGTCCAGGTTGTTATGCATTACTTGATACCGAAACAGCCATTCATGATGATCCATTTTTATATGATAAAATTATAAAATGAGGTAGTTATGCATCAGGTTGCTATCAGAAAAAATATTATCGATCGAGTTGTTTCCAGGCGTGGTAAGTTTCATTTGTTCGACCACTTATCCCCTCAACATCTCGCTCTTGTAGTCATTGATATGCAGAATACTTTTCTGAAACCAGGGGGAGCTGTTGAAGTTCCTATGGGTCGTAATATAGTTTCAAATATAAATAAACTCGCAGAAAATATTCGTTCTAAGGGTGGTACAATTATTTGGATAGCTCACGCAAATCAAGATTTCGGTGACTCAACAGATTGGTCGAATTTTTTTGATTACTTTGTTTCAGATGATATGAAGGATAAAACTATTAAGGGATTACGAGCGGGTGAAGAGGGCCAAGACTTTTGGCATGAGCTGGATATTTTATCTTCTGATATTAAGCTAACTAAAAATAGATATAGCGCTTTAATCTCAGGATCTTCCAACCTAGAACGTTACCTTAGAAGTAATAATCTAGATACTCTCTTGATTGCAGGTACTAAAACTAATGTTTGCTGTGATGCAACTGGAAGAGATGCTATGATGCTAGATTTTAAAACTGTTATGGTATCAGATTGCCTTGCGGCTCTTTCTGACGAAGAGCATTTAGTAACCTTGGAAACATTCATACAGCAATTTGGAGATGTCATGTCTTCAGATGAAGTGTTAAGAGTACTTAAATAAATCCTCTCTTAATCTTCAAAAACTATGATCTATATGTGCCTCCATTTATATTTAATGTTGTTCCCACACAAAAGTCTGCTTCGTCTGAGGCTAGATATACTGCTGCTGCTGCTATCTCCTCAGGTTTTCCTAATCTTCCTATTGGCATAAGGTCTGAGAGTAGATTCGATAGTGTTATTTCATCAAGACCATCGAGCATTTGTGTTTTAGTTGGTCCAGGAGATAAAACATTTGCTCTTATGTTGTCATTCACCACTTCCAGTGCTAGGCATTTTGTCATTGCTATTACTGCTGCCTTAGATGCTGCATAGTGACTAAGCCCGGGGTGTCCCCTATCTGCAACTTCAGAAGCAATATTAATTATTCGGCCCCAACCAATCCTTTTCATTATTGGTATGATTTCTCTACAACAAAGAAAAGTTCCTCGAAGGTTAATATTCATTATTTGATCCCAGTCTGAAGTGCTTATATCTTCAAGTTCTGAGCCTCCAGCTATCGCTGCTGAATTTACTAATATGTCAGGGTCTCCAATATTGGAAGTAACATTACTATATGCATTTAAAATAGATTCTTCATTTGTAACATCAATGATAGAGGATATAATATTTCCCCCATCTTTAGATATTTCAGACGCTACTTTCTCAACTGCCTCTTTATCTATATCTAATAGAGCTATTGCGGCTCCTTCATAGGAGAACCTTTTGGCTATTTCTTTGCCTATTCCTCCGGCGCCACCAGTTATTACTGCTATGTGTCCTTCTAATCTTCTCACTATACTTACTCCCTATATATTGACCAAATTATATAACGGTGATACCGCAGCGTGAAATAAATTAACAATAAGGGTAAAAAAATGAATGATAAAACAAAAAAAGTATATGGTAATATTCCAGGATTGCCCCTTTCAGGAGCAGTAAGAGCTGGTGATTATGTTTTTGTATCTGGTCAAATTCCTGTTGGAGATGATGGTAAAATAGTAGATGGAGATGTTGCAGCTCAAACTAGAATCGTAATGGATAGAATAGTTTCATTATTACGAGAAGCTGAATGTGAGATAAGTGATGTTATTAAATGTACTTGCTGGCTTGAAAGCACCAAAGACTTTCAGGATTTCAATGAAGTTTACTCTCAATATTTTCCTAAAGATCCTCCAGCGAGAGCTACTGTTGAAGCAAAGCTTATGGTTGACGCAAAAGTTGAAGTAGAGGCAATAGCATGGAAGCCTATTTAAGTTTCTTCTATGATAAATAGAGAAGAAAAATTAGTAAGAGACCTTTCGGGGTTATTAGAACCGAAGACAATTGCTGTAGTTGGGGCTAGTGAAAATCTTGCTAAACCTGGTGGCCGAGCTGTTAGATATCTTCAATCTTTTGGATTTAAAGGAAAAATTATACCTATAAATCCAGGTAGGGAGTATATTGCAGGATTGAAATGCCATAAAGATATTAGAGATATAAATGAGAAAATTGATCTAGCTATAATATCTTTACCAGCAGAATTAGTCTGTAATTCTCTAAAAAATTGTCAGATTGCAGGTGTGGATGCAGCTGTAGTTTATTCTAGTGGGTTTTCTGAGATTGGACCCTTAGGTAGTAAGATCGAAATTAAACTAAGAGACATAATTTTTAATGGTGAAACTTTAGTATGTGGACCAAATAGCCAAGGTATAGCAAATTTCCACCAATCTATGGTTGCATATTTTAGTTCGGAACTTAAGCCTGGATTAGATCAAACTGGCCCAATAGGGTTTGCTGGACATAGTGGTGTTATGGGCGGAATTGTAGCTAATGAATGTATAGACCGGGGCATAGGTATGGGCTTTCTGGTAAGTCTTGGTAATGAAATAGATGTCTCAATTGCTGATATTATAAATTATGGCGCTACCAGAAAAAAAATCAAAGTTATAGGTGCTTATATTGAATGCGTTAATCAAGCAGAAAAACTTAGAGAAAGTATAATTTTTGCACGTTCACAGGGTGTTTATGTTGTATTATTAAAAGGGGGTCGTGATGAGGTAGGTCTTCGTGCTGCTGCATCACATACAGCTGCTTTGGCTGGAAACTGGAATACACATTGCGCTGCATTACGGCAATGGGGTGCTGTTGTTGTTGAAGATATCGAAACTCTTATCGATGCCCTCGAATTACTATCTCTATGTAATATACCCACAGAAGGAAAAAATATAGGACTTTTAACCAATTCGGGAGGAATAGGAGTTTTATGTGCGGATGCTTTGGGGTCAGTTGGTTTATCTCTTCCCAACTTTTCGGCAGAAACAGAGAAAAATTTATCAAAAACCTTACCTAGTTTTGGTAGTCCAAAAAATCCAGCTGATGTAACATTAAAATGGTTGACGAATCCTAGTGTTATATCAAAACAGCTTCAAGTTGTTGCTGAAGATCAGAATATTGATATTGTGATCCCTTTTCCTGGTGTAATTAGACAGCATACAGACAAAATAACTGAACAAATAGGCGATGCAAATAAGCTAATATCTAAGCCTATGATTGCTGGTTGGTTTGGTGGTGATCCGGAGGGGCCTAAAACTCTTCGTAAGTTAGGAGTTCCGGTATATCGTACGCCAAAACAACTAGCTCATATGGCTAATATACTTTGTGAACAATCATTGTTAAATCAAACTTTTGAGCACGAGGCATTTTTTAAATATGAAAAATATAATGTTCCAGTAATAAACTTAAAATCAAATGAACTTCATGAGCTTATTGGAAAAAAAAGAGGATCTTTATCTGAATATGATTCTCGAACCGTTTTAAGTCATTATGGAATTCCTATGGCAAAATACAAACATTCAAAGGATATAAAAACAGCAGTAGCTGCAGCAGAATCGATAGGCTATCCTGTTGCTCTCAAAATCTCATCTTCAGATATTATTCATAAAGCTCAATCTGGTGGAGTACTTTTAAATTTAAGATCAAGCAATGATGTAACTTTAGGCGCGAATGAAATTTTAGAGAGAGTTAAGGAACTTCATCCTCTTGCGAAAGTTGATGGTTTTTTAATAGAGGAAATGATCCCAGATTCAATTGAATTAATAGTAGGCATGAAAAGAGATCCAGTATTTGGGCCTGTTGTGACAGTTGGGACTGGAGGCTCTATGGTCGAGCTTTTATCTGATTATGATTTGCTTGTTCCTCCCTTTAATAACAATCAAGTAATTAAAGCATTAAATACTTTACGAATTGAATCGACTTTAAATGACTCAGATAAAGTATCTTCTGAATCAATATTGCAGTTTGTTGAAATTGTTAGGATATTAGGAGAATTATCTTTGTGCTTACCTGAAATAATAGAAGTTGATATAAACCCAATTAAGATAGGTCTTGATAAATGTGTTGCGGTCGATTCTGTAGTTATTGTTTCATAGGATTTTTAAATTCTTTTATTTTCTCTAGAATAATTTTTTGAGGCTCACCCGTTGAGAAAGCCTCACTTTGTATTCTTTTTGCCTCTGTAAATAATTTATCAAGTCCTGGCTGAGTAATTTTGCGTAATTGTTCCTTAGTTTTTCTAAAAGCTAAAGGTGACTTACTTGCCAAATCTTCAGCATAATCAATTGACTCTTCTAGAAGTTTTTCAGAAGAAACAATCTTGCTTATTAAACCAAGTTGTAAAACTTCATCAGAATCCATAGTACGTCCTGTATAAGTAAGCTCCGTTGTTTTTGATAACCCTAAAAATGGTAGCATCAAATGAGCACCGAGTAAGCTAGGTAATCCAACATTTATTTCTGGTTGGCTCATCTTGGTATTCGGGCAACCTATCCTTATATCTGCTAAAAGTGCAATTTGATAACCTGCACCAGCGGCGATACCGTTAATAGCAGCAATGAGTGGTTTATCGAACATCCTTATAGTAGTGTATAGCTTTTGAAGGTTTGTAACCCAATTAGTAGCTTCAATCTCATCAAATTTTGCTAAATTATTGAGATCCATACCTGAGCAAAATGCTTTAGAACCTGATCCTGTAATAACTACAGCTTTACAATCATCAGATTTTGTTAATTTCTCAAGTGTATCAATTATCTCGTTTGCCATACGATAATTAAGTGCATTACGTTTTTCTACTCTTGACAGAGTTAAAACTGTAATACCTTCATATGCTTCTTCTTTTATAAAACTATCCATTATAGCTCTGCTTATTTAGAAATATGATATATATCATCTGTATATAGTTCAAAAATATATGATATAAGTTTTTTTGCAGATTTTGTAATATAATGTGAATTATTCTTTAGACAGAGAGTAGCACAAGGGTTTTTAAACGAGATAATTTATTATAAGGTCATAATTTTCCTTTATTAATCATTTGAGGATATTATTTTAAGGGTTATTTTAAATGGAGAAAAAATTTTCCCAGGAAATTTCTGATACATTTGTCTCTAATGTTGCGTTTAATTCTTCAGGACTCGTTCCAGCTATTGTTCAGCAATATGATACTAAAGAAGTTTTAATGATGGCTTGGATGAACGAAGAGTCTATTCATACAACATTTAAGGAAGGTTACGCTTGTTATTGGTCTCGCTCAAGAAAAAATCTTTGGAGGAAAGGGGAGACTTCGGGTAATGTTCAAAAATTAAAAGATATTAGAATTGACTGTGATGGAGATACTTTACTACTTTTGGTGGATCAAAAAGGAGATGCGTGCCATCTAAATTACCGTAGTTGTTTTTTTAGAGGAGCAGATACTGAAATAATTGATTGATTTTTTCTAGTCTATGTAGCCATTAATTTATTTAAATAAAAATTGTGAGAATAGTATGAGATTTGCAGTTGATACAGGTGGTACTTTTACAGATCTAGTTGTAGAAGATGTTAATGGTGATGTTCGTCTTTATAAATCCTCTACAACACCTGATGACCCTATAAAAGGTGTTCTCGATACACTTCATTTAGCTGCAAACGATTTTGGTTTGTCTGATAGAGATTTTTTATTAAAGGGAGATATGCTTATTCACGGCACTACGCGTGCTATTAACGCTATTGTAACCAATAACACTGCAAAGACAGCTTTTTTGACAACAATGGGACATCCGGATGTATTAGTTTTTAGAGAGGGCGGGAGAGCTGAGCCTTTTGATTTTACTGCTGATTTTCCTAAGCCATATGTTCCGCGATCCTTAACTTATGAAATTCAAGAGCGTGTTGCTTATGACGGTCGAATAATTGAGCCTCTCGATGAGAATCATTTAATAGAAACATTAGAAAGTATAAGGCAAGAAAAAGTAGAAGCAATTGGTGTATGTTTATTATGGTCAATTGTTAATCCGATTCACGAAAATAAAATTGGGAAACTGATTGAAGAGCATTTACCTGGTATTCCTTATACCCTTTCCCATAAAATTAATCCTTCTCTAAGAGAATATAGGCGAGCATCATCAACTGTTATCGATTCTTCACTAAAACCCCTTATGGGTAGTTATCTTGGTGGGCTTAAAGAGCGTTTAAAAGATGCTGGTTTCGATGGCCGTGTTTTGGTTGTAACGACTCAGGGTGGTGCAATGGATGCAGCTGATATGGCTAAATCTCCCATTCATTCTATTAATTCAGGGCCAGCTATGGCTCCTGTAGCAGGTCGTTATTATTCTAGCCATGATACGGGGGTAGATACTGCAATTATTGCAGATACAGGGGGCACTACATTCGATGTTAGTCTAGTTAGAGGCGGCAGAATTCCATGGACTAGAGAAACTTGGATTGGTCAACCTTATCGTGGCCATATGACAGGATTTCCCGCAGTTGATGTTAAAAGTATAGGTGCTGGAGGTGGAAGTATAGCATGGGTTGATGAAGGAGGGTTGCTTCATGTAGGCCCTCAAAGTGCTGGAGCTGTTCCGGGACCTGTTTGCTATGGAAAGGGCGGTACAGAGGCGACTGTAACAGATGCCTCAGTCGTTTTAGGATGGATTGACCCTAATTACTTTCTAGGTGGTGCAATGCACCTTGATCATAAAGCCGCATTGAAAGCAATTAATTCAGGTATTGCTGATAAACTTGGACTAGAAACAAAAGAAGCTGCTTATGCAGTTCTAAAAGTCGCTACCGAGAATATGGTTCATGCTATTGAGGATATTACAGTTAATCAAGGAATAGATCCTAGAGATGCTGTATTAATTGGTGGAGGAGGAGCGGCGGGTTTAAATATGGTCGCGATAGGGCAAAGATTAGGATGTAAGCAAGTAATTATTCCAGATACGTCTGCAACACTTTCTGCAGCTGGTGCCTTAATGTCTGATCTAAGAGGAGAGTATAGCGCAACTTTATTTACAGATACCTCAAACTTTGATTTTAAAGGTGTTAATGGCCTCCTTGATAATCTTTTAAGTCAATGTAAGTTATTCTTAAGTGGACCCGGTGAAGGATGTATTGATCATACTATTGAATTTACCGCAGAAGCTCGTTATCCAAGTCAAATTTGGGAAATCGAGGTACCTTTAAGAGGCGGTTTGATATCTAATGAAGATGACCTAGCTAAATTACATTCTGATTTTCATTCTACTCATGAAGATTTATTTGCTATTTCTGATAAGCAATCGGATATAGAATTTGTCGGATGGAGAGCAAATATTAGTTGTAGACTAAGGGATAAGCATGCATTTCAGCTAGTTGAAGATTGTGAAGTTGAGTCTAATCAGGAATTTAGACAAGCTTATTTTGATGGTGTTGGTTTTATCGATACTCCGGTCCATAAATTTGAATCAATGGATAGTGAACTTTTTATTACAGGCCCAGCGATAATAGAATCCTCTTTTACAACTGTGGTCATTGATCCGGAAGCAAAAGCTTCGAAAATGAAGAGTGGCAGCCTGGTCATAGAACCGGCTCCTTAGAAATTTTATAGGAACGCAAAATGTCTATTGAATTAAAGGCAAAAAAAGAACGTAAGTTAGATGGTGTGCAAATGGCGGTCTTGAATAAGCGAATGGAAGCTATATGCCGCAAAATGTCTAATACGCTACTTAGGACTGGAAGGTCTGGAGTGCTAAATAGTGCAAGAGATTTTTCTTGCTGCTTAGTTACTGGAGACAACTCATTATTATCTGTTAATGAAAGTCTACCAATTCATGTACTCCGTGGTGCTGATATGATGGCAGCATCAATGAAAGAATTTCACCCTGAGCTTCGGAGGGGTGATGCTTTTATGCATAATTCTCCATACCACGGTGGGTCACATGCTGCTGATCATACTACTCTAGTACCTGTAATTGATGATGATGGAATTCATCGTTTTACAATGGTTGCAAAAGCACATCAGGCTGATTGTGGTAATTCAATTCCCACAACATATCACGGTGGAGCTAAAGATGTTTATCAGGAAGGAGCTCTAATCTTTCCTGCTATTCGTATCCAAGAAAATTATAAGGATATAGATGATATTATTCGAATGTGTAAAATGCGTATCAGAGTTCCTGATCAGTGGTGGGGCGATTATTTAGCTGCTCTTGGTGCTGCTCGAATAGGTGAAAGAGAAATACTAGCATTAGGTTCTGAAGTGGGCTGGGAAACTCTTGAGCAGTTCGCTTTACAATGGTTCGATTACAGTGAGCAACTTATGATATCGGCAGTTAGAAATATGCCTGGTGGTACAAAGGTTGTTCATACCCGTCATGACCCATTTCCTGGAATGGAAGAAGGTGTCGATATTAAAGTCGAAGTAAAAGTAGATACAGAATCCGCAATGATCGAAGTAGACCTGCGAGATAACCCTGATTGCCTTCCATGCGGTCTGAACCTTAGCCAAGCGTGTGCAGAAACCTCTGCTCTTTTAGGCGTTTTTAATTCTGTTCCTGCGGATGTTCCAACTAATCAAGGTTCTTTCCGTAGAGTAGATATTAAATTAAGGGAGAATTGTGTTGTAGGTATACCAAAGCATCCTACAAGTTGTTCAGTTGCTACTACTAATATCGCTGATAGAGTAGGTAATGCTACGCAGCGTGCTATTGCTGAGTTGGGGGATGGTTATGGTATGGCTGCTGCTGCCGCAATAATCCCGCCCAGTATTGGCGTAATCTCTGGATCTAGTGAGATGACTGGAGGCCCTTATGTGAATCAAATATTTCTTGGTTGGGGTGGTGGCGCAGCAGCGCCTCATAATGATGCCTGGTTGACATTAGGTCATATAGGAAATGCAGGTTTATCCTACCTTGATAGTATAGAACTTGATGAAATGCGCTTTCCGATGTTGGTTAAAGGAAGACATTTTGTTACTGATTCTGGTGGAGCAGGAAGAACTAGAGGGGGGGCTGGAGTTTTTTGTGAGTTTGGTCCTACCGATGGTGAAATGGAAGTAGGTTATGTAAGCGATGGTAACGAAACACCAGCAGAAGGAGTGCGGGGTGGTGGGCCAGGTGGCTGCGCTAACCAATTTAGAAGAGATCCCAATGGCGATTTACATCCTTTAGAATCATGTGAGCAAGCAATTATACCACAGGGTCATACAATTGTATCTTATTCTTGTGGGGGTGGTGGTTATGGTGACCCTAATGAGAGAGATGTTAATTTAGTGGTGGATGACCTAAATGATAGATGGATTTCAGAGCAAACAGTAACAGACGTATATGGCGTCATTCTAAATGACGATGGTAGTGTTGATATAAATGCTACGGATAAAGTACGGCAACATAATTTAAAGAAATAAATATATCTGTAATTAGGGCAGCAAAAGCATTTTACCAAAAACATCCCGATTTGCAGTTTTCTTTGCTGCCTCTACAATCTTACTAAGTGGAAAAGTAGAATCAATAACTGGTGTTAATTGGTCATCAGCAATAAGTCCGAGAATATGCCGTATTTCTTTTCGCCCAGCAAGATGACTCCCATGTATCATCATATGCTTACGAAATAATTCTATAATATTTATAGGGACTGTTTCTCCAGCATGAGCTCCACATGTTACTAAACGACCATTTAGGCACACTGACTTGACACTTTGTGCAAATATATCTCCACCTACGCTTTCAATAACTAAATCTACACCCTTCCCATTGGTAATATCCTGTATAGATTCAAATATATTATCAGAGGAGTAATTTAAAACCACATCTGCACCTATATCTTTTGCCTTTGACATTTTTTGTTCGCTTCCAACGGTAGCGATTATGTGTGCGCCATGGAGTTTTGCTACTTGGATAGCACTGGATCCAACAACACTGCCTGCTGCATTAATTAGAATTTTTTGTCCGGCTTGGATTTGACCCAGATTAACAGTCATATGCCAAGCAGTTCCTAAACCAATAATTGAAGCTGCTGCTTTTTCGTATGATATATTAGTAGGAATTGTAATTAGTGAGGTTTCTTCAACTACACAAAATTCAGCATGAGTTCCCCAACGGGATGCACCGATCCTTCCATGGGTAAAGTCAACTCCATCAAGTCCAGATAGCCACATATCACTTGTGGGATCTCCTTGTGCAAAATGAATTGCAACTCGATCTCCAATAGAAAATCTATTCGACCCATCTCCAAGTTCTGCTACTTCGCCTGCACCTTCAACACCAATTACATGGGGAAAGTTTAGATCAATCCCAGAAATTCCTTCACGGAGGTCATGGTCCAAATGGTTTATTCCGCTAGCATGGATCTTTACTAAAACCTGGCCAGGACCTGGTTTAGGTGTTTCTATGTCCTGATATAAAAGTTTTTCAATTCCTCCGAACTCATGTAAAACAATAGCTTTCATTATTTATTCCTTATTTTTTCCATAGCTTCACTAGCTGTCATTAGATCAACATATTTTTGGCCAAGATCAAATAAATTTGCCTCATGAGGTCCAATAGCTCTATCACCGCAGCCATCTGTAATAACTATGGGTATAAAGCCCCAACACATTGCATCAAGTGCACTAGCTCTAACGCAACCGCTGGTTGTGCAACCTGTTATCATAATTGTATCAACTCCAAGTAAAGTAAGTTGTGGGGCTAAATCAGTGCCAAAAAAAGCTGAGGGAACTCTTTTACGAACTATGATTTCACCATTATTAGGTGTTAGCTCAGGAACAATTTGACTCTCTTTTGAGTTTTCCGTTAGTGTTTTAAGACTTGGAACTTTTTTGTACATTAAATTAAGATCTGATCCGTCGTCTGCAAAAACAACACGAGTATGTGCAATCGGAAGCTTCTGGTTGCGTGCGAATTCCAGTAAACTTTGAGTAATTTTAATTGCTTGTGGAATATTACCTCCACCAAAAGCATTTTCGTCATTAAAACCATTCACAAAATCTACTATTAATAGGGCTGGCTTCTTGCCCATCCCAATTGTATTACCAAAATTTTGTTTTTTATATATTTCGGTATCTGATGACATAAAATTACCCTTATAAATTGTTATAAGTTGATGATAAGTGAATAGATATTAGATCATGTAATCATTATAGTATTAAAATATTAAATAAATTATCTATATAAATTTTTATTCTAATTAAATTATGCCGCATAAGTAATCATACTAATGGGTTTTCGTCACTCATATAAATCGTAACATTTTTAAAGACACCTTCTTCAATAACAAAGAAGTTACAGTTTCTCATAGAGACTGTAGGCTTATCATCATAGTCATTACGAGCTAGAAACTGTGAAGCTATACATTGATTTTCTTCGTCTACTACGTGAGTAAAGTCACCGTGATATATAACTTTTGTCGATGACATAAAATCATTGAACATCCTCTCAATTTCATCATGGCCATTATGAGTGGTTTGTGCGGTTTGAACTGTCAGAATTGCATTTTTTGAAAAACAAGAAACTGTCTCATCAAGATTCTTACCATCTACATTTGCAAAGTATTTATTTTCTACTAGTTCTATCAGTTCAGATTTGTTAAGTAATTTCATTATAATCTCCAAATTTAGTTTATTAATTGACTAGATATAATATAAATCATCATATTGCATATAATCTTTTATAAAATTATAGGCATAATTGATATCGGAATTAATAAGTAAGCTAAAGGGCTAAGTTAATGAATTTCTTTGGAATCCATCCAAATCCAATTATTCTTCCTCTCTTTATGCTTTTTATAACCGGAGTTGCCTATGGTCTAACTTACTCTTTAGTCGGTGTAGGGGTAGGTGGTGGGATACCTGCTTTTGCATTTTCATTTTGGATGAGTTTAGGTGCAGGTATAATTATGATGATTATGTGTCTACCTAAAAGATCCTACCCTGGTATTAGTATTCCTCATCTGCGAGGTTATTTTATGACCGGAATATCAGGGTTTGGTATTCCCTATATTGCTGTAACAATTGCATCAAGTGAAGGGGTGCCTGCAGGTATAACTAGTATGTTAGTAGCCTTAGCACCAATTTTAACTTATTTAGGGGCTGTAATATTCAGGTTAGACAGACTAACAGCATTAAAATCATTTGGTTTTATCGTTGGTGTAGGTGGAGTTTTGCTTATAGTGATTCCTGAAGCAAGCTTACCAAGCCCTGATCTTGTTGGTTGGGTTATCTTAGTTTTGCTTGCACCACTCGGGTATGCAACAAGTGCATTATCTGCTGCATTACTTCCTCCACCTAAAAGTGACGCAATCCAATTCTCAGCTGGTTTTTTCCTTGCCACATCATTATTTTTATTTGTTTTTATGGCGGGTTCGGGTGATTGGTGGTGGTTTAGTGGTCAAATGGATGATGCAGATTGGGCACTAATTATGTCGGCGCCATTGCAGGCATTAGGTATATATCTTTTCCTTGAGCTAATTCGGACTATGGGCCCTGTATTTTTTACAAGCGTTAATTTTATAACTCCTATTACAGGAATTTTATGGGGGATGGCTTTCTTCGGAGAAAGGCTGAGTATATGGGTACTAATTGCTTTAGTGCCTTTATTTATGGGAGTTTTCTTCATTAACCTTAAGAATAGATAATTTTTGAATTTCTTGAGCGATATTCTGGTGCTTACGCGATGAATTTGTAATATTAAGACTTCCCTATAAGAGAAAATAACGTTAGGTGATCTTTATGGTTTCTGTTTGGGGCGCGGACCCAGTTTTTTTAGATAAGGATTCTGAGACTGCTCAAGATTGGAAAGCTCTACAATGCTATCTACAATCTGAGGGCCTTAGTTTTGATCCAGAACTTAATGCACCAAAACAGTTCTCATCTGGTTTTGGTAACCTTAATTACCAAATAATAGTTAATGGATCCTTGTCAGTTTTAAGAAGACCACCGATGGGAAAGATACCACCTGGTGCAAACGATATGAAAAGAGAACATCATATTCTAAGTAAATTGTGGAAAGAATTTCCCTTAGCCCCAAAAAGTTTTCATTACTGTCCAGATCACAGTATTTTAGGCAATCATTTTTTAATTATGGAATATAGAAAAGGAAATACTATTAGTGGTCATCTTCCTGAAGAAGTAGCTTTAATTAAAGATGCTCCTGTTAAAATAACTGAACTTCTTATCGATATACTTGTAGACCTACATAATGTTGATGCTGAGACTGTTGGGCTTGGGGATTTTGGAAAGCCTGAGGGTTTTCTCGAAAGAGCGGTTAAGGGATGGAAAAAAAGACTTTTTCTAGGATCAGATGATAGCCCTCCAAATATAGCTATAGAAGTTGTGAATTGGTTGGAGAAGAATCAGGTGAAGGATGGATTACCTACTTTACTTCATAATGATTTTAAATTGGATAATATTTTATTAGATCCAAAAGATTTAACACCTATTGCCGTTGTTGATTGGGATATGGGATCAAGAGGAGATCCACTTTTTGACCTAGGTACTTTATTAAGTTATTGGGTTGAGCCTGATGATCCAAAGGCAATGCAAATAATTGAGCAAATGCCAACTTCGTGTCTTTCGTTTCCTAAAAGAAAAGATGTTATTCGTATGTATTCTGAAAAAAGTGGTAGAGATACAAGTGATATCAGGTTTTATAGAGTTCTAGCACAGTTTAAACTTGCAGTTGTATTTTTACAAATCAATGCACAATATAAAAGAGGTACCACAAAGGATCCTCGATTTGGTCGTTTTGAAGAATATTTAGAGGACATGTTTGTATTTGCTCATGATATAGCCTCTAGTAGAGTGGAGTAAATCAACATAATATATTTTATATGAATTATCTTTAGGAGTTTAATTTATGGTTGCTTTAGGAAAAAAAGTATCTGATAAAACTTATCGAGAGAGCTATGGTCGTTATTTTGAGGACTTTGTCGTGGGAGATATCTATGAACATCGTCCAGGTAGAACCATAAGTGAGGTGGACAATAGTTGGTTTACTCTATTAACAATGAACCAACACCCAATACATTTTGACTCAGTGTATGCTGCTGCAAGTGAATTTGGAAAACCTTTAGTAAATAGTTGTCTCACATTATCTATTGTTGCTGGAATGTCCGTAAGTGACACAAGTCAGAAGGCTATAGCTAATCTTGGGTGGACTGATATCAAATTAACTTCACCTGTATTCGCCGGTGATACTATTTATGCTTCATCTAAAATATTGGAGAAGAGAGAATCAAATTCTCGACCAACTCAAGGTATAGTTAAGATCCGGAGTATCGGATGTAATCAGGAGGGTGCTCAGGTTATTAGTTTTGAGCGAGCTATGTTAATTCCAAAGATGGGTCATGCTGTTGATGATAAGGTTAATTATTAAAATTGAGACAGAACATAAATTAAAAAAAATTTTAAATATTGAATTATGCTATTTTCCAAATTGCATCCTAACATTTTAGGGGATCCTTAAGAGTCCATGAATGATTCTACCAAATCAATATCTGAAGTACTTGCAGAATTTGCGATAACGTTAAGATATGAAGATATTCCTGAGGCAGTTATTCACCGTGCTAAATTGCATATATTAGATGCTTTTGGAATAGCTCTTGCGTCTACAAAGCAAACGTATAGTAAAAAAACACTTTCTGGAATTCTTGATATTGGAGGGGAGGGAGATTACCCCATAATAGGATCGAACGTTGGTCTACCGTATCGAGAGTCTGCTTTAATGAACGGTTTTCTGATTCATTCTTTAGATTTTGATGATACTCATGTTGCAGGTGTGATTCATTCAACAGCAAGTGCTCTTCCATCTGTTTTAAGCGCAGCAAAGCGTCATAGTGTTGATGGAAAAAAAGCATTATCTGCTTATATTGCAGCCATTGAGTGCAGTTCCCGTATAGGAATGGCTGCTAAAGGCGGTTTTCATAAGAAGGGTTTTCATCCTACAGGTTTAATAGGTGCATTTGGTTCAACAATAGCAGCAGGTTGTTTAGCTTCATTAAGTGTTAAAGAGTTAGTTCAAGCACAAGGCACTGTCTATAGTATGGCTTCTGGAAATCTTGAATTTTTAAAAGAAGGAGCATGGACAAAACGAATGCATCCAGGTTGGGCTGCGGTTTGTGGCCTTACTGCAGTGTCTATGTGTAAGCATGGTTTTGAAGGTGTGTTAAGCCCTTATGAAGGACGGTATGGTGTATATAATACCTGCTCTAGTGAAGATATAGAAGTAGATATTGGGATTGTAACTAAGGGTTTGGGTAAAGAATGGGAAATGTTAAGTGTAGGAGTTAAGCCTTATCCAGCATGTCATTTAACTCATTCATGTATTGATGCTACACGTAAATTATTTAATGAGCATAGTTTGTCTTCAGAAGACGTAAAAAAAGTTGTTGCGAGAGTTGCGGAAGATAGCCTACCTGTTGTCGGTGAACCTTTATCTGCAAAACGGAGACCGGGTAGTGGATACGAGGCTCAATTTAGTTTACCTTATCTCGTAGCTAGTGCAATTGTTCGTGATCGTTTTACACTTGCTGATCTTGAAAAGTCTTCATATACAGAGCCTCAGGTTATTAGTGTTTGTGATAAAGTTTTTTGTGAACCAATGGAGGGCTCTTTATATCCTAAATACTTTTCCGGAGAAATAGAAGTTACCACTAAAAATAATGAAGTTTTTATTCAAAGAGAAGAGATCAATAGGGGAGCTGATGTTACTCCTTTAGAGCCCAAAGAGATAATTAGTAAATTCAAAGAAAATGCTAGCCTAGTTTTATCAAAAGGAAATTATGAATCTGCTATAAATGCCGTTCTAAATATTGATGACGTTTGTAAATTTAGTACTATCACAGATTATTTTAAATGTGAGGGGCATCTATAAATATATATATGAATATATATTTATAGAATCTTAATTTAATTTTCTAGATTATTTGAGAAAATATTGTTTTATCGCTTAACAATGTATTAATTTCTTCTTCTTCATAGCCGATCTCCTTTAATATATTGATTGTATCTTCTCCAAGTAAAGGCGCCTTTTTGCGAGGTAAAACATTTTCATCAGCAAGTATTGGTTGTCGTACTACTTTCATGTTCTGCCACTTTGGATGAGATATCTTTTGTGTTATCATTCTTTCATCGGAAAACTTATTAGATAATGCGGATTCTATATTGTTTACTGGGGCGCATGGAAGTAGGCCTGTAAGTTTACTTAGCCAATATTCTGTATTTTCTTTAATAAAAACTTCTGACAGTAATTCCACAACTAGCTGACGATTTTTTAATCTAGACTTGAAATCACTGATTCTTGGATCTTTTATCCACTGAGGTTTTTCAATAGCTGTAACAAGTTTTGGCCAAAAACTATCCTTATTTGCCATAATAAATATCCAGCCATTTTTAGTTTTATATAATTCACTCGGAACAAGTGATGGATGTCCTGATCTTGCTATACGTTCAGGTTTATATCCCTCAGTTAGATGCCAGGTTGCAGGATAACTTAGGTTGGTCATTGCAACATCAAAAAGGGCTGCATCATAATCTTGGCCCCTTCCAGTTCTTTGTGCACCAAGTATTCCTGCTAATAGTGCCAATGCGGCTGTAAGTCCTGCTTGATAATCTACTATAGAAAGTCCAAAACGAGTTGGAGGTGACGAGGGCTCGCCAGTAACAGAAAGATATCCTGCTTCTGCTTGCATTACATAATCTAGTCCAGGCCAAGAGGCTCTTGAATTGTTCCTTCCATAGGCAGAAAGATGAACACACACAATTTCAGGCTTATGTTTAGAAAAGGATTTATAATTTAATCCTAATTTATTAACAAGATCTCCTCGAAGATTATTAATTAGAGCGTCAGAAGAAGACACTAATTTGTCTAATATCTTTCTACCATTTGAACTTTTGATATTTAGACCTATCGATCGTTTATTGGCACTAAAACTTTGAAAAAAAAGACTGTCTCCGTCTTCGGAATATGGCACGACATGACGTCCCATCTCTCCCCCTGTTAGGTGATTCTCTACTTTAATAACATCAGCGCCAAGATCTGCTAGAAACATTGTGCCGAAAGGTGCTGCCCCATATTGTTCAAGGGCAATAATCTTTAGACCTTTTAAAGGAAGGTGTTCGTTATTCACACGAGACTCCGTTAAGTTTATGTATTAATTATGTAGGATTTCTTTCAATTAACTGGCGGGCAATAATTATTTTTTGGATCTCGTTTGTACCCTCACCAATTAATAATAATGGAGCGTCACGAAACATTCTCTCTATTGGGTATTCTTTTGAGTATCCATAGCCTCCATGAATTCTCATTGCATCAAGTGCATTTTCCATGGCAGCTTCTGTAGCAAATAGTTTTGCCATACCGGCTTCCATATCTGCTCTTTGTCCACTTGCAAAAGCTTCAGCAGCTCTATCGGTTAATAATCTTGCAGCTTCAAGCCGTGTAGCCATTTCAGCGAGTTTCAATTGTATTGCTTGGTGTTGACATATTGGTTTGCCAAAGGTCTTACGGGTTTGACTATATTTAACTGCCTCATCAAGGGTAGCTTGTGCAATCCCCACACCTCTTGCTGCCACATTAATTCGGCCAAGCTCGAGTCCACCTAAAACTTGTTGGAGACCTTTTCCTTCTTCACCACCAATAAGTTTATCTGAATCAACAAAATAATCATCAAAAACTAATTCACAACTATCTATACCTTTGTAGCCGAGTTTTTCTAGTTTACGGCTCACTTTGAAACCATCTCCTTTTTCAGCAAGAAATAGGCTCATTCCTTTGTGGCGAGGCTCTGCATTTGGGTCTGTTTTCACAAGTAAGGCTACGACATGACCTTCTTGGCTATTTGTAATCCACATTTTTGAACCGTTAATAATATAACCACTATTTCCCTTCTTTTTAGCCACTGTCCTAATGGATTGAAGATCTGTCCCGCAATCAGGTTCAGTGAGAGCAATGCCTCCTCTCATTTCTCCTGTAGCAAAACGAGGTAAATAATGAGACTTTTGCTCATCTGTACCGTGCCTTTCTATTGCTGCTGCCATAATTAGGTGAGAATTAATGATTCCACTAACCGACATCCAAGCACCTGAAATTTTTTCCACAATTTTGGAGTAGGTTGTTACTGGAAGACCTAGACCTCCATATTCAGTAGATATAGTCGCACCGAATAAACCTAAAGACTTCATTTTATCAACAATTTCAATTGGATATATGTCGTCTTTCTCAAGTTGATGTACGTTTGGTTTAACATCTCTCTCGATAAATCTGTCAATATTTTCCAGAATAATACGTTCGTCTTGTTCGCTAATTTCTGATTGTCCAGGTTTTGGCATTTTATATTTCTTCCTTGAAATCTTGATATTTAGGTATTTGAAAATAATATTCATTACCCAAGACAACAAAAAATTGTCAGGGTGAAAAAAAACAGCTATATAGTTGTAGTTTATATGAAAAAATACTAATAAAGCGGATATATTTCTATCTTAATACCATGCTAAACGGGAGACTTCTAGCTTGTAGAGTAAATTCAAAAGGTAATATAATTTAGCAATATTAAGTTTTATAATATATAAAATATAAAGAATTGTCTGTTTTTACTTGATACAGCTAGAATTAATTCTCTATATATAAATTTAAAATATGAGGTAATCAATTTTTACCTCAGACAACTATTTTTTTAATAGGACGATAAATGTCAGGACCTGGTGAAGTTGTTATTACTAATATTACCAAAGCTTTTGGTGATAATAATGCAGTAGAAAATATTAATCTTTCAATCCCTGATGGATCTTATTGTTGTTTGCTTGGTCCGAGTGGATGCGGAAAAACTACTTTACTTAGAATGATTGCAGGACATGAAGTTCCAACTGAAGGTGACATTACTATTGGAGGCCAATCTGTTATTGGTGTTCCTACAGGAAAACGCGGAACTTCTATGATGTTCCAGAGCTATGCATTATTTCCCCATCTAACCGTTCTTGATAATGTAGCTTTTAGTTTGAAAATGAAAAACATAGGTCGTGAGCAAAGGCAACAAGAGGCATATGAAGTTCTTAAAAAAGTTCAATTAGAGCCACTTGCTACTAGGATGCCGGCCCAGTTATCTGGAGGCCAACAACAACGTGTTGCTTTAGCAAGATCTCTAATTACAAATCCTAAGGTATTATTACTTGATGAGCCGTTATCAGCATTAGACGAATATCTTCGATTACAGATGAGGGCTGAAGTTAAGCGCCTTCAGCTAGATTTAGGTATAACCTTTATACATGTAACTCATACACAACCTGAGGCGCTAGCATTAGCAGACTTAGTTGTTGTTATGGAAACAGGACGTATTGAACAAGCAGGCTCAGCACGTGAAATTTATGATTTGCCTAAAACAACCTATGTTGCAGAGTTTATGGGTGGGTGGAATGTTTTTTCTGGTGCTGTAAGGGATTCAAAGAATAATATGGAAACACTAAAGGGTCCTGGTAGCGAAGTTTATCAGGTTCCCGCTCAAGGTAAGAAAGAAGGTTCAGATTTAAGCTTTGGTGTTAGACGTGATAAAGTACACTTACTTGGGACCGAGGGACAAGAAGACAGGGGTAATGCTTTAAGTGGAAAAGTAAATGCCGTTGAATATCAGGGTAATTGGGTCAAGGTAACTATAGATCGCCCAGAAGCTGACCAGATTGTCGCAGTAATAGAAGATAGGGAGTATTTTACAAATCCTGCTAATGTAGGTGATGACGTGACGGCAACCTGGTCACCGGCAGATGTGCATTTTATGGAAAAAGCTTTAGGTGAGCAGAATCTTATTGGGGAGACTTTTTAAATTAATTTATTGATTACTGCATTTTTATTGCATTAAGTATGCTGAGCTAGCTCAGTTGTTATTCGATTATCAATTTAGTTTGTTTAACATGACAACAAGACTTAATAGATAGGTGAGGAGATTAAATATGAGTGTTTCAAAAAGAAAAAAAACTAATTCAGTAAGTCGTAGAACTGTTCTTAAGGGAACAGCTGCCGCTGCTGGAGTTGGTGCGGCTGCTACACTTGGAGGTTTTCCAACTGTTTGGGCGCAAGATCTCAAAGACATAACAATACGGCAGTTAGGTCTAGCTGTTTCTAACATGGACCCTTTTGCTAAAATGGCTACTGACGCTTTAGGTTTTACAGTTGAGCAAACAGCTGTGGATCTTGGTACTGTTGGTAATAGAGGAATCACCCAACCAAAGTCATTTGATTTGCTTGAGCCAGCTTATATGCAGTTTAAATTTGTTTGGCCTACAGGTAATTTCCAGCCAGTAGACGTTAATCGTCTTTCTGAGTGGGACAAGGTTTCTGGGATTTATAAAGAATCCGGAAAAGGTTGGGACGATGCGTGGCTTGGTGATGGTCAACGACCAAATAGTGTTATGTATGTTGATGGTGCTGGTTCTGATTTTAAAGCACCTGGATCAACTGACCAAGTAGCTGCAATGCCAATATTGCACAACGCTGATACATTGGGTATTAGGCCCGACGAAATTGGTCGTCCTATTTCATCATGGGGTGAGTTATTGAATGATGAGTTCAATGGAAAAACTGCATTAGTTGGTTTCCCTGCAATTGGTGGCATGGATGCTGCTATGGCGCTTGAGGCTCTCGGTTTAGTGTCTTATGCCGATAAAGGGAATATGACCAAGGCAGAGATTGATGCAACATTTAAGCAATTGATTGAATGGAAGAAGAAGGGACATTTCCGTGCTCTTTGGACTACGTTTAATGAATCAGTTAACTTAATGTTATCTGGTGAAGTTGTAATACAGTCAATGTGGTCTCCTGCTGTTACTGCAGTGCGAGCTAAAGGTATTCCTTGTGTTTATCAGGATCTTAAAGAAGGATATAGATCTTGGTCATTGGCACTAATGATTCCAAAGCACGTTGAAGGTAAAAAATTAGATGCTACCTACGATTACTTAAATTGGTATCTATCTGGTCCTGCAGGCGCTTTCTTCGCCAAACAGGGTTATTATGTAGTTACACCAGAAAATACAAAGAAAGAACTTTCCCCAGAGGAATGGGATTTCTGGTATGAAGGTAAAGCTGCGGCTACAGAAATAAGAGATCCATTTGGCAATCTTTTAGAAAAAGCTGGAGCCATTCGTGACGGAGGAAGCTACAAGAACAGAATGGGTCGTGTAGCTGTTTGGAATTCTGTTATGGCAGAGAATGAATACCTTACAGAGAAGTGGAATGAATTTGTAGCTTCTTAAAAAAAGTAACTAAACGTTATGTGCGGGGTTTAGGCCCCGCACATTCGCGTTTAAATAAATATTATTAAAAATAATATGCTTGAGATTATTAATGGCCCACTTATTTGAAAAAATACAGCGTTATAGTACTGCTTTACAAATGACACCTTTAGGAATTGCTCTACTGCTTTTTCTTATTGGGCCAATAATAGTGATTTTAATAACAAGCTTTTGGAAATTTAATGGTTTTCTAACAATACCAGATTTTACAGTGCGTAATTATGTTAAGCTTTTTACATCAGGTTTAACTCTAGATAATTACTTAGAAACTATACGTATAGCGGCTATAGTATGGATAACTACAACAGTTCTTGGTTTTATAATCGCTTATTACCTAGTATTTGATGTCCTATCACTTAAAGCAAAGATGCTGCTATTTCTTTTGTGTGTTGTTCCATTTTGGACTTCTGGTGTTATCCGAATGATTGCCTGGATACCTTTTCTTGGTAAAGAGGGTGTAATTAACCGTGTCCTTATGTCCATTGGTATTACAGACGAGCCACTGGAGTTTTTACTCTTTTCTGAATTTGCAGTGATACTGTCATATGTTCACGTTTTCACTCTATTTATGGTAGCTCCTTTATTCAATACTATGGCTAGAATTGACCCGGCGTTAATTGAGGCAGCTCGCGATAATGGTGCTAAAGGTTGGCAAATTTTGTTACATGTCATAATTCCGCTATGTAAACCAGGTATTGCAATAGGTACAATCTTCGTATTGAGTTTAACTCTTTCAGACTTTACGGCTGTAAGACTCCTGTCCGGAGCAAATGTAGGTACAGTAGCTCTATCAATTTCGAACCAAATTGGTAGTTACAACTTTGCGTATTCATCAGCAAACTCACTCTTTTTACTCATAGTGCTATTATTAATTGTAGGTGGTATTATGCGCTTAGTTGATGTTAGGAAACAGTTATGAGTGCCGGTCGTATGAAAAGAAGTAATTGGTTCTACTTTAGAACGGTTATTTTTTATGCATTTTTACTATTTTTATACGGCCCTATAGCTGTAATGGGTGTACTCTCGTTTCAAGGTGAGACAGGGGGGCTAACTTTTCCTATGCGAGGTGCATCAGTACACTGGTTTGCTGATGTTTTTAACCCGAGTTATATTGGTGATTTTCGCTGGCCTTGGGGACGGTCAGTTATTTTAGCATTAATAATAATGTTTTTAACTATGACTATATCATTTCTTGCTGGTCTTGCCTTTCGTAAAGGATTTCGGGGAAATACATTTTTTTTCTATCTTGTAGTTGCAAGTTTAATTGCTCCATCCATCTTAATCTCTCTCGGAATAGGTCGTATGTTCACTAGCCTAGAAATGCAAAGTGCATGGTGGTCGGGAGCATTAGGCGCGCATTTAACTTGGACATTACCATTCGGGGTGCTCATAATGCTCGCAATATTTAGTAGGTTTGACCCTAGAACTGAGGAGGCTGCACGCGATTTGGGCGCCACGACTTGGCAAACATTAAAATCAGTTATTATTCCTATAACTTTGCCTGGTCTTGTTGGCGTTGCACTCTTTGGTTTTACATTAAGTTACGATGAGTATGCACGGACATCTCAAGTTTCTGGAGAATATAATACTCTTCCTTTAGAGCTAGTGTCTGTTACGGGCACCGCATCCACACCAGCGCTGTATGCGATTGGAACTATGACTACAATTTTTTCACTGTTAGTAATTGGGATAAGCTTTTTATCTCTATTTATTATCCAGAAGCGACGTTCAGGTGCAAGTATAGGTATTAAGGAGAGCTAATAGATTTACCCTTTGTGTCATCAATATTTCTAAAAATTGGCAACAAAGGAAAAGTATTGAATAAATTTAGTGTAGCAACATTAAGGTATTGCTTAAGGGAGTAAAAAGCTATGGCTTATCGTTTGGGTGTAGACGTGGGAGGCACGTTTACAGATCTTTTATTGATAGATGAAGGGTCAGGCAAGACGTATCGTGCAAAGGTGCCGTCAACGCCTGCTGATTCATCGATTGGTGTATTAAATGGAATAGAAAGAGTTTGTAAAGATGCTGGAGTTGATCCAAGTACAATAACACATGTGATGCATGGTACAACTGTTGCTACCAATACTGTCCTAGAAGGAAAGGGTGCAAATGTTGGTTTAGTGACAACTGAAGGTTATCGTCAGGTGTTGCAAATAGCTAGGTCTTTTGTTCCTGGTCTCTTAGCTGGATGGATTATATGGCCAAAACCTGAACCTTTAGCGCCTTTGGAGCTTACGGTTGAAGCAAAAGAACGTATGAGTGCTAATGGTGAAGTGGTCAGGCCTTTAGATGAGGCAGACCTTAAAGAAAAGATTCAATATTTAAAAGAAAGAGGAATTGAGGCCCTTACAGTAAGTTTAATGAATGCTTACGTTAGTGGTAAAACAGAAGAAAGAGTTAGGGAGATTGCTGCGGAATTACTACCTAATGTTCCTGTTTCAATCTCATCTGAAGTTCTTCCTGAAATGTATGAGTATGAAAGAGCAGTTACAACTGTAGCCAATTCATATATTTCCCCTAAGGTTTCTCTATACATGTCTAATCTCGATTCAGAGTTAAATAAAAGAGGAATCAAAGCGGATCTTCACATCTTGCGTTCAGACGGTGGGTTAGCATCTGTAGAAGCTGCTCAATCATCCCCTGTCAATGTTCTTATGAGTGGACCGGCAGGAGGTGTTTCTGGTGCTCTGTGGGTTGCAAGGAACGCAGGATTTGAAAATTTACTCACTCTAGATATGGGTGGAACTTCAACTGATGTTGCGCTTATTCAGGATGGTGTAGCTCGTCGAAGACGTGAAACTACAGTAGGCGACGTAACTGTCCGTGCCTCCTCTCTCGACGTACGAACGGTTGGTGCTGGTGGAGGTTCCATTGCTCATGTGCCAGAATTGACAAAAGCCCTTAGGGTTGGCCCCCAAAGCGCAGGTGCAGATCCTGGTCCTGCTGCTTATGGCAAAGGTGGTGACCAGCCAACTGTGACAGACGCTAATGTTGTTTTAGGCTTTCTCCCCGATGAATTAGTTGGTGGGGATATGAAAATGGATGTAAATGCTGCTCAAAGTTCTGTTCAGTCTATCGCAGATGGTCTTGACCTGGGGCTTAAAGAAGCTGCAGCTGGAATTATAGATATAGTAAATGAGAATATGTTTGGTGCTCTTCGACTTGTCTCTGTCGAGCAAGGATTTGATCCCCGAGACTTCGCTCTTATAGCTTTCGGTGGTGCGGGTCCATTACATGGTAATGCACTTGGAAAGTTAATGAGTTCTTGGCCTGTTATCATTCCACCTTCTCCTGGAGTTTTGTGTGCTTATGGTGATGCAACAACAAGGCTAACTAATGAAACAGCTCGAAGCTTAGTCCGTAAATATTCTGAAACTGATGATAATGAAGTTAAGAATGTTATGAATGAACTAGCTTCGTCTGCACGAGTAGCAATAGCAGATGCAGGAATATCTGAATCCGAGCAAACAGTTCAATATGAAATAGATCTAAGGTATCATGGTCAAGGACTTGTCCTGCCAATTGTATATTCAGAAGAAGAATTCAATTCAGGTGGTCTTGCAGATCTTGCTAAAAGATTTGACGAAGAACACACTCAGCTGTTTACATTTGCTCTAGAGGTAGAACACGAGATTGTTACCATCAGAGCAATAGTGCAGGGCCCTGAAACTGTAGTTGAAGCAGGAACTCTAGATGTTGGTAACGATGATCCATCAGAGGCCTTAGTTAAGAAAAGCACAGTCTTTGTCGATGGAAAAGATCAAGAAGCAAGTTTATATGATCGTTCAAAATTAAAGGCAGGAAACTGTATAACTGGACCTGCAGTTGTTACTGAGATGGATTCAACTACAGTAATTCTGCCAGACCATGTCGGTAAGGTAGATAAATTTGGAAATATCATCATCCGGCCGACCGGTGCATAAGGAAGGAATGACGCTATGCCAGCAACAATAATTCAGTCAGATGAGACTCCATTTGAAAAAGTGGATCTTGATCCAATTACACTAGATATAATTGAGAGTGCTCTTAAAAATGCCCGGTATGAGATGGACGCGGTTTTATATAGAACTGCAATGTCTCCAGGTATAAGAGAACAGCACGATGAATTCCCAATGATCGCCGACCCTGAAGGTGACATGGTAGTTGGTCAGTTTGGTTCATTTATGCACGGCTTTAAGAGACATTACGATGGTACTATTGAAGAAGGAGATCTATTTTTAACTTCAGATCCATATAGCTGTGCCGGAGCAATCAGCCATGCAAATGATTGGTTGGTTCTTAGACCGATATTTTACGAGGGTCGCCACGTTGGTTATGCCTCTATGTTTGGTCATATGACTGACGTTGGAGGTAAAACACCAGGTAGCCTTCCTACAGATGCTCATCAAATCTATGAAGAGGGTGTGGTCATACCTGTTGTTAAGATCTATCAGAACGATGAATTGCAAGAAGATGTTCTTAAAGTAATTCTGCATCAGTGTAGGATGCCTCACTGGAATAAAAGTGATTTCTTCGCATTGGTAGCAGGTGTTCGTCTAGCAGAGAAAAGGGTGGTAGAGCTTTGTGATCGTTTTGGCGTTGATACAGTAATGGCTGCATACGAGCATCTTCTCGATAGAAATAGAAAAGCTATGCTCAAGCTAATTAGAGAAACAGTTGGTGAGGATGAAAAAGTCTACTTTGAAGACTACATATGTGACGATGGCGTAGGTAGTGGTCCATACACTATGGCTTGTACAATGTGGCGAGAAGGAGACAAGTTAATCTTTGATTTTGAAGGTACTGATCCACAATCATCTAGCTCTATAAATTTCCTTTTAAATGAGGAAATGTTCAAAATGTTTGTTGGTGTTTATATGATTAATATATTTGATCCCCAAATTATGTTTAATGACGGTTTCTATAGATATATTGATGTCAGAATACCACCCGGATGTATGTTGAAACCATTAAAGCCAGCTGCTTTATCGTCTCGCACACATGCGTTGGCTAGAACATTTGATGTCTTGGGCGGGTTACTTGGGCAACGTGCCCCAGATTTTATGGTAGCTGCAGGTTTCTCAGATAGTCCTCACTTCTTTTATTCTGGTTATGATAAAAAAGGAGAGTGGTATCAGCTTTATCAAATTGGATTTGGTGGTATACCGGGTCGCCCAGTTGGTGATGGTCCTGATGGTCACTCTTTATGGCCATCTTTTACTAATATTCCAAATGAGTTTTTAGAAGCATACTTCCCACTACGTATTGAAACGTATGAGACAATACCAGACTCAGGAGGCCCAGGCCTTCATAGAGGAGGTAACGGTGTAAAAATTTCATATAGAGCATTAGAACCTGGCGAAATGTCCCTCCATGATGATAGATGGCTTACATATCCTTGGGGTGTCAATGGTGGTGGGCCTGGTGCTAGGAGTACAAAGATCCTTGAACGTGTAGACGGTACAACTGAATTGATGCCGGCCAAATGTGATCATGTTAAAGTTGAAGAAGGCGATATACTTCATTTCTGCACTTGGGGTGGAGGTGGATGGGGCGATCCATTCGAACGTGACCCAGCGCTTGTAGCTCTCGAAGTTGACCGTGGACTTATAACATTTGATGGTGCTAAGAGGTACGGGGTTGTCTTAAATTCAGATTTATCAGTTAACGAACAAGAAACTAATTCTCTTAGAGATAAGCTACGTTCTGAAAGAGCTGAGGTTCCCCTATTTGATCGCGGTGGTGAAATAGAGGAAATCCGTGCTCGTTGTAAAGATGAGACGGGAAGGGAACCTCCAACTGCGCCAGAGTTAAATGAACTCGGACGTAGAAGACTTAAGGGTCGTAAAGAAGCTCATAAGGCCCTAGCCGCGGGAGAATAACAAAACTAGATATCAAAAATTGAGATAATAGGCGGTATCTGTAAGGATCCGCCTATTTTTTTCTATTATTACCTTGAAGTTCTCTGGTATTTTTTTTCAAATTCCCATACATCTTCAAATCCCATTAACTTATGCATATTAGGTAGAGTTAACCTCGGTACTGACACATTGTCTGAGGTTCCTTCATTAAATAAAGTCCTATAGGCTGAGTCTAATGCTCCGGCTGCAGTAAGAAAACTTAAGCCAGGGAAAATTGATATATTAAATCCTAATCTCTCTAAATGTTTACTGTCTAAAATTGGTGTTTTACCAAAATCTGACATATTTGCTAGAAGAGGTGTATCAGGAAAAGAATTACCAATTTCAGCAATCTCTTCTTCTGATTCGGGTGCTTCAACAAATACTACGTCAGCACCTGCTTCTTGAAAGGCTTTTCCTCTCTTTATAGCAACATCAAGACCTAGATCAGTTCTAGAGTCGGTTCTTGCAATTATTAATAAGTTTTCATCCTTACGTGAATCTACTGCGACTTTAATCTTATCTACCATATCTTCTAATGGGACTACTTTACGGCCTGGTGTATGACCGCATTTTTTTGGTATTTCCTGATCTTCAAGTTGTATAGCGCAACAACCCGCATCTTCGAACCCTTCAATAGTATGTTTGACGTTTAATAGACCACCAAATCCTGTATCAGCATCGCATATAAGGGGTGTTTTAGTTCCATTTGCTATTTTTCGAACCCTTTCTACAACATCTGAATAGGATGCAAGGCCTGCGTCAGGTAATCCTAGATGGGATGCTGCTATACCATATCCTGTCATATAAAGGGCTTTAAAACCTATTCTATCAGCAACTTTTGCTGAAATCATATCGTAAACCCCAGCACCGAGTATAAATTCACCGGATTTAAGTTGGGTTGCCAAAATTCTTCTTTTTTCTGTTGCTTCCATAGACCTGCTCCTAAAATATAGTATTTTTAACTGGGTGATTTTTCATGCCAAACAGTTTCTGTTTGATAGGCATGTGCAATTTGATACAAAAGACCCTCTGAAAAAGGCCTTCCTGTTAACTGAAAGGCAGTAGGTAAACCATTTTCTGTAAATCCACATGGTACAGATAATGCTGGAATTCCTAAATAGTTAGTAGGTCTAGTGCACCAACTAATCGATGCTATTGTATCAGCCATTTTTTCGCCAGCAGCGACATCAGTTTCATCTATACGGGGTACAGCAAAAGGCATACCTGGTACGATCATCGCATCTACATTTTTTAAAGATTTTTGTATGAATTGATCTAATAGATATGGTCTCATGTCGAGTGCCTGAATATATTTATGTCCAGGAATATATAGTCCTGGCTCATATCTTGTTCTTACTTGGATTTGATATTCGTCAGACCTTTCAGAAAGCCATTTTGAGTGTATAGCACATGCTTCAGTCGGAAAAACTATATTTGAGAGGTTTGTTATTAAGTGCATATCCGGTAGGTCTACTTCAACAATCTCAACATTTAGACCTTGAAAAACCTTAATCACCTCATTAATTTTCTCTTTAATTTCATTAGTTGCTATTTCAAAAAAATAACTATTTGGAAGTCCAATTCTTAAATTTGATATATCTTTTCCACAAAATTCTTCAAAGTTTTTATGTTGTCTATTTGAGGTCGTAGTGTCTTCTTGATCATATCCAGATATAACGTCAGTTATTCGTGCATTATCTTTTACTGTACGAGTAAGTGGTCCAACTGTGTCCATTGAATAACTTAGTGGCATAATTCCATATCTACTTATCAAACCATGTGTTGGTTTTAGGCCAACAACTCCACATGCTGCAGCTGGAAGTCTAACAGATCCACCAGTATCTGACCCAAGTGAAGCAAAAACAGCTCTAGCTCCAACTGAAGAGCCACTTCCGCTGGATGATCCGCCTGTAATGTGTTCATTGTTCCATGGGTTTCGGCAATTTCCCCAGTGTTCATTATGTCCTGTAGCGCCTGTGGCGAATTCTGCCATGTTTAAGGTTCCAATATCTAGAGCTCCTTCCGTATCTAAGCGACTTAGCACCGTAGATGTTTTATCAGCAACCCAGTTTTTTCTTATTTTTGATCCACAAGTTGATACTCTTCCTTTTCGGTAATACATATCTTTATGTGCCATGGGAATTCCAAAAAGTTTTCCTTCTTTATTTTTTTCATTATCAAATGATTTTGCTTTATCCATGGCTTTATCAAAGTCAAAGGAGATATAACAATTTAATTTTTTTTGCATTTCCTCAGATCTTATTATTGAAGCCTCGGTAACCTCTGAAACTTTAATTTCTCTTGATTTGAGAGATTCAACGAGTGATATGATATTTCTATTAAGAATTTCTTTCGAATTCATAGTTATTTTTCCTCTGCATATTTCTCTAGGATCGAGGTAAAACCAATAGGTTCTGATTCGAACGGTAATCTTTCTGTAGCTTTATCTATAGATTTAATAAGTAAGGATAAATTCTCAGAAAGCTGATGCTCCCGGCCTGGATCTAAATCTCTTCCAATAAAATCTCTAGTTATAGATTTAACAGTATCTGTTTTTATTTTGCTCATTTTCTGTTTCCTCTAATCACTCGCTAAGTAACTATTACTATATACATAACTGCAAGAGCCATGCCATATTAATATGTATCAAAAATTATAAACATTAACTGGTCAGCAATAATGAATAATGACTTAATAAAGAAAAATAATAAAGACCTTACCCTACACTTAGCTAATGATCTAATTAATGTTAGCAAAAATGGTTTATCTGAAAATGATATAATACAGGTAGAGCATCTTGTACTTGACTATCTTGGTGTTTGTCTCAGGGGTGGTACCATGCCATGGAGTAAATCGTTAAAGGAATGGGGGAGCAGGACAAAAGGATCTGGAATTTCCCCTGTATTTGGTGGTGGATATAGCACTGTACCATCTATAGCAGCTTTAATTAATGCCACAGCAGCCCATGGAATGGAACTTGACGATACTCACGATACCTCAGTATCACATCCTGGAGCTGTTGTAATATCAGTTGCATTTGCCGTTGGTTCTACTACTGGATCTAGTAGTAGAAGTATAGCAAATGCTATAGCTCTAGGTTATGAAACAATAGGACGTATTGGAAGGGCAACTAGAGCCGACAAAATTATAGAACATGGTTTTCATCCAACTGCTTTATTTGGAGGCTTTGCAGCAACATCAACTGCAGGTTTACTCTTAAATTTAAATGCCGAAAAATTAACTCGAGCCTGGGGTTTGATGCTTTCAATGGCTGGTGGGTCTATGCAGTTTTCTGAAGACCCCTTAGGCACAACTGTAAAGCGTCTTCACGCAGGTTATGGTGCCCATAATGGAATTCTTGCAGCTGAGTTTGCCAGTTTAGGTATTGATGGCCCTAGTCAAGCATTTGATGGTCGTTATGGATTATGCAATATCTTTGGTTTTGAACCGTTATTAGAAGCACTCACAAAAAATTCTGATGATGAACTCGAAATTCATAAAATTAGCATGAAGCCCTATCCTTGCTGTCGTCTATTTCATTCCACTATAGATGCACTCCGTGAAGTTACTGATGATTTCAGTATTAATCCCTCAGAAATAAAAGAGATAAGGGTTGGTGGGCCTTCTATAATGGTATCTCAGCATATGATGAGGAGGCCAAATTCTGTTATGGCTGCACAATATAGTCTACCTTATACAATGGGAGCTAGCATTATTTACGGTCCTACAGAATATTCAGCATATGAGAGTTGTAACTTGGGTAATAATAATATTTTAAAGATTGCTGACAAGGTTCATGCCTACAATGACAAGTCTTTAGATGAGGCCTTTCCGGAACATTTTGGAAGCTGGGTTGAGTTAGATTCTATTGGTAATAGTACAAGAAGGGTTGAAGTTTTGGATAGTTTTGGCACACCTTCAAATCCAATGCCAGAGTCTGCAATTATTCAGAAGCTAGGTTCTCTTATAACTCCATTAGATACACAATTGACAGCTGAAAAAATATCTCACTATTTAAAACATTTCTTTAGCAATCAACATAGTCCAGTGCTAGAATTTGCAAATTGTTTTACTGAAGAAATTAATTAATTTTTTATTGATGAAGGTTTAAATAATGGATGATTTAAATATTGTAAAGGATGCTAGTCGAGTTTTAGATACTATTAATTCTGGTGGTGTTGGAATAATACCGCTTGATGTAGCATACGCTGTTATTGGTAATTCTGAATCTGCAATAAAACGAATTTTTTCCGCAAAAAACCGTTCTTTTGAAAAACCAAGTGGTATGTTTAGTAACTGGGATCTTTTTAATGAGATACAGATTGTTGGTCAAAGAGAAAGAGATATAGTTAAGTGCATAACTATTGATAATAATCTCCCCATGTCCAGCGTAGCTCCATTTCTTCATGAGCATCCTATATTTAAAGAAGTTGATTCTTTTGTCCTAAAAAACTCATCTAAGTCAGGCACAATAGATATGTTAATGAATGCTGGTGATCTTCACAATGAAATGACAAAACAAAGTCTAGAACGTAATACGCCAGTTTTTGGTTCATCGGCAAATACTTCATTACAAGGAAGTAAGTATAAACTCGAAGATATTGAAGAGCCAGTCAGAAAAGCTGCTGATATTGAAATAGACTATGGTATTTCAAAATATCATAATGTCCAAGGTCGTTCTAGCAGTATAATTGACTTACGTGATTTTAAGACAATTAGAGTGGGTGTTTGTTATGAAGAAATCTGCCGACTGTTTAAGTTAAATTTCTCAATTGACCTGATAGAAATTGGTACTGCAGAAGAGCGAGCAGCCTTAAAATAGTATTTTTATACATATATATATGTATTTAACTATTCATAAACTTTTTTGAGTATCTAACCACCCAACAATATTACCGCCAAGTTTTTGATCAACATAACCTTGTGCGACTTTGACTGCGTTTCTAACTTTAACAATATCTATACCTGTTTCATATCCGCTTTGATTAAGCATAAAAACAAGGTCTTCTGTAGCTAGATTCCCAGTAGCGCCAGGAGCAAATGGACATCCGCCTAATCCACCTATAGAGCTATCAAACTTCCTTACTCCATGTTGAAGCGCAACCCAGGCTAATAGTAAGCCCATTCCTCGTGTATCATGAAAATGACCAGCAAGTTTTTTTGGTTCATGAGAAATAACAAGAGCTTTAAATAATTCATCAACCTGTTGGGGGTTACCTCCACCAGTAGTATCGGCAATAACTAATTCATCAGCTCCAGCAGTATCTAATTTATCAGCAATTTTCAAAACCTCTATAGGATTGACATAATTTTCAAATGGGCAATGAAGGGCGGTTGAAATATAACAACGTGCTCTAATTCCTTCGTTATTAGCGCGTCGTATTACATCAAGATTTACTTTTAGAGCTTCGTCTAAAGACATATTAATGTTTTTACGATTCATTGTATCTGTAGAGGCGAGAACTAAAGCAATAGTTTTTGCTCCACTTTCAGTGGCGCGTTCATATCCTTTCAAATTTGGTACAAGAGCTTCAAAATGAAGGCCGGGTTTTTTTGGTAGAGACTGATATAATTCTTTAGCATCAGACATTTGTGGTACAGCTTTAGGAGATACAAAACTTGTTACTTCAATAGATTTTATGCCCGAAGCAATTAAGGCTGAAAGAATTTCCAACTTAGAATCAGTATGTACGTGTTTGGATTGATTTTGCAGTCCATCTCTTAGTCCAACTTCATGAACAATAACTTTTTCCATCATATATCTCTCCAAGTTGGTTTATTTAGTTTATAATATTTTTTTCTTTGAGGATTTTAATTTGGTCCTGGCTTAAATTTAATAAGTTTGTAAGCACTTCGTTTGTTTGTTGACCTAAAAGTGGCGGTGAAGAAAAGTTTTCAGAAGTTGTATCACTTAATTTAATTGGATTTCCTGGCATTTTAACTGAGCCCTCAACAGGGTGGGCAACATCTACCACCATGTTTCTAGAAAGGGCCTGCTCATCGTTTAATGCATGTTCAAAATCATTAACAGGAGCACAGGGAATACGAGCTTCTGTAAGTTTTGTTAACCAATAATCACATTTTTGTGTTTTTAATTTGGTAATTAGCTCATTCTCAATATCTTTTTTAGCTTTTAATCTACCTGGTTGAGTCTCGTATAAATCGTTTCGTAGGGCATTAATATCTACTACATCTAAAAAACGAGACCATGCATCATCAGTTATTACAGCAATAATTAACCATCGATCTCGTGTAGGAAAGGTATTATAAGGAACGTGAACAAAATGAGAATTTCCTATCGGACCTGGTATTTCACCAGATAGAAAATACATAGTTGCCATATAGTTAAGTAGTGATAATTGACAGTCTTGCATTGAAATATCAACATGTTGGCCTTTACCTGTTAATGCTCGTGCATTGACCGCACTTAGTATTCCTATTGCAGCAAACATACCTCCACCTAGATCTCCTATAGGTATTCCTGCTCTTGTGGGGGGTGAGTCTGGATGACCTGTAATTGACATGCCGCCTCCATAACCTTGTGCTACTTGGTCAAATGCAGGTCTATTAAAGGCTGGTCCGTCTTCCCCAAAACCAGTTACAGTGCATGTGATTATCTTTGGATTGATTAACTTTAGGTCATCAAAATGAATTCCTAGCCTTTTAGTAACGCCTGGTGAAAAATTAGATATTATAATATCTGCTTTACGCGCAAGATCATAAAAAAGGTTTTTTCCTTCATTGTTTTTTAGATCTATACAAACGCTTTCTTTATTTCGATTAAGTGTTAAAAAATAAGCACCCATACCATTTAGAGAATTTGCAGTATCTTTTGCTAATAATCCACGGGTCATCTCACCTTTTTCTGGGGGCTCAATCTTGATTGTCCTTGCGCCAAGGTCAGCTAGAACCATTCCAGCAAATGGACCTGAGAGCATATGAGTCAGGTCTAAAACTATCAGATCTGAAAGTGGCCTCATTTAATAGCTCCTATTAAAATTTATACTTCCAAAAGTTGCTATAACAACTTACGGTTAATATAAGATAGCGTCAATGAACTAAGATCATGATTATTATAATAGAATTTTATTTATAATATTTTATATTCATATAGGAGGGTTTATGACTGATACTTTGTATTCAAATATTGGATATGATGCACATACAATAGGGTTTGGTGAAAAACCTGGTATCGCTGTTGTTGATTTTCAAATAGGATTTACAGATCCTAATGGTCCTTTCTCTTCTGCTCTAGTTGAGAGAGCAATATGTAATACAGCAAGGGTTCTTGAG
>CETH01044744.1_pt1 | contig 58145 bp, 53 predicted proteins | sample 361461 | NCBI WGS metagenome assembly CETH01 (sample SAMEA2622695, study PRJEB7988) | marine metagenome | isolation source: saline water (ENVO:00002010), including | reverse complement strand
TGAAGGTGTATTATCCAGATACAATGAATCGTCTATTAATTGATGCTGGGTTTGAGATTATAAATTTATGGGGCTCATATGACAAGGTTGGTTTTGAGGAAAACAGTGAATTACAAATTTATGAATTAAATTTGTTTTAATGTATTATACATTTAGTTTGTTTGTTTTATATAATACTTGTATAATACACTTATGAATATTGCAGAATTAATAATAGATTTATATACAAATCTATTATTTTTTATTAAAAAAATTTCTCAAAAAAATAATTTATCTTCATCACAATTATTATGTATTTATGCAATCCCTAACGAAGGTATTTCGCAATCTAATTTAGCAAAAATTTTATGTTTAGATTTAAGTACATTATCTCGTAATCTTGATAAATTAATTATTAAAAAAATAGTTAGAAAAGAATCCTCTAAATCAGATTATCGTAAGCAAAATATTTTTCTTACTAATAAAGGAGAAAAAATTCATTTATTACTATTAAATGATTTGAATGTATTATTGCAACAATTAAATGGATGGGATAATCAAGCAAATGAAGATTTTGATTTAATTATTTCTAATCTTTCACAGTTTAATTGGTTATTACATAAAAATCGTTATATCAATGTCTAGAATCTCTACTTTGTTATTTTGGTATAATCAACAAAATTTTAATTTTCCTTGGCGGATTAATCAGCACCCTTATAATATTTGGATCTCAGAAATCATGTTACAGCAAACACAGGTTAAGGCCGTTATTCCTTATTATATGAAATGGATTAATAAATATCCTACTATTAATGATTTAGAAAAATCTAGTATTGATGATTTGCTTTTATTATGGCAAGGTTTAGGTTATTATAAACGAGCACATTATATTTTAAAAACAGCACAAATTATTGTTAAAGATTATATGGGGATTTTTCCTCAGGAATATAGTGAATTAATTAAATTGCCTGGGGTGGGAGATTACACTGCTTCTATGATTTTGTCTATTTCTTTTAGTGATAATGCTCATATTCCGATTGATGGTAATATTAAAAGAATTATGTCTCGTTTATATGTACTATCTTTAAAAAGGGGACATTTAAAAAATTATAAACGATATGCAGCTAAATATATTTCACCTGATAATCCAGGTGATAGTATACAGGCTTTAATGGATTTAGGACGAGAAATATGTAAACCTCAAAATCCTCAATGTGATGATTGCCCAATTAATTCTTATTGCATTGCAAATCATACTAATCGTACCAATCTCTTTCCTGTTATTATCAAAAAAAAGAAAATACCGCATTATCAAATTAGCGTTGGATTAATTTGGCATAAAAATCGTTTTATTATTAGTCAAAGAAATACTAATAAGCTATTAGGAGGATTATGGGAATTACCGGGTGGTAAGCGAAAAAATACAGAAACTGCTTTGCAATGTTTAAAAAGAGAAATTAAAGAAGAATTAGATATTGAAATAATGAAAATTCAACTAATTGGCATGATTAAACATCAATATTCACATATGAAATTATCAATTACATTATTTGAATGTAAGTACAAATCTGGTGATGCTAAACCATTGGCTTCCCAAAAAATTAAGTGGATTAATTATAATCATAAAAAAGAGTTTGCATTTCCTCGAGCAACTCATAAATTATTTCAAATATATGAGGCAAATAAATGCAAGTAATATATAGTTTATTTTTATATGGTAGAACATTTCTATTTTTAATATTTTTTTTCCCTCCAATATTAATTATTGCATTGTTTTCCTCTTCCGTATTATATCAATATGCTAGATTTTTATCTCGAGGCATATTTTGGTGTTTTAATATTACTATTGAATTAATTGGTGAGTTTCCTGATGATGGACCATATATTCTTATGCATAATCATGCTAGTTTTCTAGATTTATTTTGTTTGCCAACGATTATTAAGGGGCCCTATACTGGTATTGTTGCTAAAAAAAATTTTAATATTCCATTAATTGGTGCAATATTAAAAAAAATCCATGCTATTCCCATTCAACGCTCAAATCATCAATCCGCTAAAGAATCAATTGCATTAGCAGAGAATTTTTTAAATGAAGGATTTCATATTGCTATATTTCCAGAGGGCACACGTACCATGAATGGAAAGTTAAGTCCTTTTAAAAAAGGAGGTTTCCATATGGCAGTTAATACACGCACTCCAGTTCTTCCTATTATTGTTAAAGGGCTATATAATATTAAGCCTAAAACACGATGGACAATTAAGCCTGGCATAATGAAAATTATAATTAATAAACCTGTCATTATAGCAAATAAAACGGTAGATGAATTATTAAAAGAGGTGCAATCTATTTATTTAAAAGCTGATTTGCCATAGTTTGTTTTAAATATCGATAATATATAAATAATGATAGATAGCTTAGGGTTAAGCCAATCGTAAAAAAGAAATATCCGAATAAAGAAAATATTATATTAACAGATAATATGATACAGCCTATCATAATAAATTGTAAAGTTTTTGTAGTTAAAGCATAGCTAGTTAATAAACTATTTTTTATATTCATTTCTTTATCGATTATTAATAATTCACTACACCAAAATCGTATGGAAAACCATATTGGGAAAATTATACATATACATAATATAACTAAATCAATCATTTGAAAATATGATGAAATAATTTTCCAGCTAATTTCATCTAAATATATTGTTGTGAGTTGTTGTGCTAGATTATTTAAAAACATATTTATATCAGTTCCATTATCAATTAAATTATAATTGATCTGAAATTTATACATAATAAATAAAATTAATGGCAATATTGTAGCATATGATAATATTCTAATGAGTAGTATGCGAGGCAATAAATAAAAATATTTTATAATTTTTAGTATAGCAAATTGTTTGCCATCAATATAATTAAAAAGCATTTTAAAATAACCAATCCATATTCCTAAAAACAAGCTAAACAAAGATATGCGTAATAATAGCATAGGCATAGATAGTTCAAAAATATTCATATTATTATTAATCCATTCTGAAAACAATATAATGCTTAACATAATAATTGACTGTATTGCGATTAAATTAATAAAATAAAATATACCCCGATCAGTAATAATTGTTTTACATTGATTAAATAAAAATTTGATTAATTGAGTTATATTATTGTATTCTGGCATTATTTATAATAATTTTCTGTATTAAATTTACATATCAAATGAAACAACTTATAATACAAATATTTGTTGATTGTCAAAAATGAAAATCGTATCTATTATTTTAGCTAGAGGTGGCAGCAAGGGTATTCCTGATAAGAATATTATTAAATTAAATCATAAACCATTGATTTATTATACTATTAATGCTTCCCAGCAATCTAAGGTTTGTGAAACATGGGTTTCTACCGATAGTAAAAAAATTAGTCTGATTGCAGAGAAATATGGAGCTAAGATTATTAATAGGCCAAAAGAATTTGCAACAGATACTTCTAGTAGTGAAGAAGCATTAAAACATTTTTCACAAGAAGTTAATTTTGATATTATGGTTTTTATTCAACCAACATCACCCTTGTTAGATGCTTCTTATATTAATAAAGGGATTAATTTAATAGTTTCTAATCATTATGATTCTGTGTTTAGCGCCTATTTAGAGCATTGGATTCCTCGTTGGTCTTTAGATGTGAATCCAATTAATTGGGATATTAGTGATAGGCCACGTCGACAAGATGTTAGTGAACAATATGTAGAAAATGGGGCTTTTTATATAACTACCAAGGAACAATTCCTTAGTTCAGGCATACGATATGGAGGGAAAACAGGCATTGTAGAAATGCCATTTAAAAAAAGTCTACAAGTTGATAATTATGAAGACTTAGAAGTAATTAAAAAATTATTATAGGCATATGGATAATCATTTATTACAAAAAGCAAAAAAAATTAAATTAATCATTACAGATATAGATGGAGTGTGGACTAATAGTCAAATGTATTATTCAGAACAAGGTTTGTTTATGAAATCTTTTTCTACTTATGATGGTATGGCCGCTCATTTATTACATAAATATAATTTTTATCTTGCCATGATTACCAGTGAATATGAACATTTAGATATTTTATATAAGCGAGTACAAAAATTAAATATTCAGGAAGTGTATACTAATGAACATAAGAAAATTGATAGGGTAAAATATTTATTGAAAAAATATGATTTGTTACCTGAAAATTTTGCATATATTGGTGATGATTTAAATGATTTAGACTCTTTAAGTTATGCTGGCTTATCTGCAGTACCTAATGGGGCACCCATTTTAAAGCATTATAATCCAGATTATATTACTATAAAAAAGGGTGGTCATGGTGCTTTTCGTGATTTAGTAGATTTAATTCTTCAGGCTCATAATATTACGCCAGTTTATTAATGTTAGCTTATATTATATATTTCTTTTTTTCCATTATTATGGGAATTGTTTTATTATTTTTATCGTTGTTTAATTATAAAATTAGACAAAATTATTTTATTTCACATTTTCAATTTTTCAAATTATTACATCTCAAATCTTTAAGTGGTAATAAAAAAATTTTATTATTTCATGCAGCCTCAGCTGGAGAATATGAACAAATTCAGCCAATTTTAAGAGGCCTAAATAGACAAAATTTTTTCATTATTCAGACTTTTACATCACCTAGTATTTATAATAATGTATTGTCCTCATCTTTATATGATATCAAACTGTATCATCCTTTTGATATTTGTTGGCTGTCATATTTATTTTTTAAAATAATAAAACCTGATAAATATATTATCACAAGGCATGACTTATGGCCTGGTCATATTTTAATGGCCAATTGGTTTAATATTCCAATCTATTATATTAATGCGAATATTCATAAAAATTCTCTATGGTATAAAAAATATTTTCGTTTTATATCACGTTTGATTTTTAAAAAAATAAATAAAATCATTGTACCATCTCAAGAAATTTTAAATAATATATTAGAATTCTCACCATTATCTAAATTTTATATTGTAAGTGATACGCGTTTTAATCAAGTTATTTATCTGAAAAATAAAAAACAAAATAAAGATTTGACAATAAATACTAGTATAACTAATACTGATATTGTAGTATTTGGCAGCATTGATCAGTCAGATGAAAAAATGATTTTTAATTTATTATCATTAATCAAAAAGACTAAAAAAATCATTTTGGTACCACATGAAGTAGACCAAAAAAATATTATAAGAATTGAACATCAATTAAATGATTTATCTTTAGATTATTCATTATTTAGTGATTCAGGATTTGATTTATCAAAAAATATTTTATTAATTGATTGTCTAGGTTTATTAGCTTCTTTATATGCTTTAGGTAGTCATGCGTATGTAGGGGGAGGATTTAAAAGAGGGGTGCATTCAGTATTAGAACCTGCAGCATATGGTTGCTTGATTGCTTGTGGTCCGAATATTGAGATGTTAGATGAAGCAAAATTACTATATAGTAAAGGATATTTGGTTATTATAAAGCACATGGATGATTTATTAAAATTTATTAATACAGATTATATTCCCCATGAATATTTAGATTACGTTACGTCAGAGCCTACTGAAATGATTAATTTATTGACCACTGATTAGTATGAAAAAAAGAATACATATTATGTTTTGGGTTAGTATTATGTTATTATATTCCATGATTTTTAGTCAAAGTTTTCAAAAATTTATTTATAAAACTAAATTTAAATCTTTTAATGTTGGAACCACTGAAATTATTATTCAAGATAACCAAATAGAGAATTTGGAGATTGATGAGAATCAAAAGTTGATTACTATAGAATCTTTTAGCAATCAATGGATTGATTTATTATATAAATTACGCCATCATTCTACGTTAATTGTCAATAGTAATGATTATTCATTATTGGCTTTAACACAAAAAGTTCAACAAGGAGATTATATCGATTCTTATAATGCAACAATTAATTATTTAGATAATATAATTTATTATAATAATTTTCAAGATTTAACAAATACTACCAAAGAGGAAAGTTTAATTATTCCGATTGAAGGAAAAATATATGAACCTTTTGCTATTGTTTATTATTTACAAAATTTAACATTACAGACTAATCAAAAACATATTTTTAATTATTATGCAAAAACTAATATTAAATCATTGCAATTAGAAGTTTTCAATACTGAAAATATTAAAACTCCTTACATTACAAGTCCTTGTTATTTGGTTGTTCCAAATTCTAATACAGAGGAATTATTATTAAAAAATAAAGGAGAAATGAAAATTTGGTATACTGCGGATGCATTACAACTGCCTATTAAAATACAACAAAAAATGCGCCATGGAATTATGGAATTATTACTTATTGATTATGTCACAGAATAGTTCATATCTTCTCATTGTCAATCCTGTTAGTGGTCGAAAAAGTGGTAAAAAAAATGCACAGTTGATTATTGATTATTTTAAGAAAAACGACATATTACTTACCGTATTTTTTACTGAGCATAAAGGGCATGCTAAGCAATATATTTATAATCTCAATGCTAGTTTATTCTCACATCTTATTATTTATGGAGGTGATGGTACATTTAATGAGGTGATTAATGGTTTGTTATCTAGATTAGATAATTATCAACCTGTTATCGGTTTGTTACCAGGCGGCTCAGGTAATTCAGTAATGTATCATTTGAAAAAAATACATCTTTATGAGGCATGTAATATGATTATTAATAAAAAAGTTCAAGCTATCGATGTGATGCAAATTCGATATAAAAAAACTATTGAATATTCTATTAATATGGTTGGCTGGGGGATGGTTACCGATATTGGTATTTTATCAGAGAGTTTAAGATGGCTTGGTTTAATGCGTTATAATATTGCCAGTTTATTTCATATTATGATAAGAAAAGATAGATATGCAAAATTAATTATTGATGGTACTGAGTACTCTGCCAATTATTTATTTGTGTTAATTGCAAATACTAAATATACAGGCAAGGGCATGATTGTTGCTCCAAATGCTAGGCTGAATGATAATCTATTAGATTTAATAATTGTTAAAAACAATATTAAGAAAATACAGTTGATGAAATTATTACCTCAATTATTTACTGGTAAACATATTCATTCTAAATATGTGGATTATAAGCAAGTATCAACATTACAGATTATATCTAATAAGGAAGAGCCTTTAAATATTGATGGAGAAATTTATGGATCATCACCTGTAGAAATTCAAATTTCAGAAAAAAAATTATTTATTTGTTCTGATTAAATTTTTTAATGATTTGAATTCTATTTTTAGCTCTTTTCATTGCTTTCTGAGCCCTCTGTAAATCCATCGTTGTATCTTTTAATCGTTTTTTACCTCGGTTTAAAGACTCTTCTGCTCTTTGACTATCTAATAGAGATGCTTCTTCAGCAGTTTCTAATAATAACTGAACTCCCTCTTTAGCAATGTCAGCAAATCCTCCAGATGTTGCATAAAAATAATGTTTACCATTTTTAGTAATTCTAATTTCTCCAATATCTAACCCAATAATAGCTTGTGCATGTCTAGCTTGAATACCTATGAGACCATCTAATGAAGGAATACGAATATATTCAGCATTATCAAAAGACTCAATTTTAGTAGGGGTGATAATATCAATATGAAATTGTTTATTCATTATTTTTTAGCCTTTTCAAATGCTTCATCAATAGTTCCAACATACATAAATGCGCTCTCAGGTAATTCATCACAATCGCCTCTTAGGATAGCTTCAAATCCTGCAATTGTATCTTCTTTTGATACATATCTTCCAGGAGTACCAGTAAATTGTTCAGCTACAAAAAATGGTTGTGAAAAGAATCGTTGTATTCTTCTAGCTCTATTTACAGTTACTTTATCTTCATCAGATAATTCATCCATACCTAATATTGCAATAATGCCTTGTAATTCATTATAGTTTTGTAGAATCGTTTGAACAGATCGTGCTACATTATAATGTCTATCACCAATTACTCTAGGATCTAAAATACGAGAGCTAGATGCTAATGGATCAACCGCAGGATAAATACCTAATTCAGAAATTTTTCTTTCTAATACAGAGGTTGCATCTAAATGTGCAAAAGCAGTTGCAGGAGCTGGGTCAGTTAAATCATCAGCAGGCACATATACTGCTTGTACAGATGTTACGGAACCATTTTTTGTTGAAGTAATCCGTTCTTGCAAATCTCCCATCTCCGTTCCAAGAGTTGGTTGATATCCAACAGCAGATGGCATTCTACCTAATAATGCAGAAACCTCTGACCCTGCTTGGGTAAATCGAAAGATATTATCTACAAAGAGCAACACATCCTTTCCTTCTTCATCTCTAAAATATTCGGCCATTGATAATGCACTTAAAGCAACTCTTAAACGAGCCCCAGGTGGTTCATTCATTTGTCCAAATACCATCGCCGTTTTATCAATTACGCCTGATTCTTCCATTTCACGATATAAATCATTACCCTCTCTGGTTCGCTCACCTACGCCAGCAAATACAGAGTAGCCTCCATGTTCAGTAGCAATATTTCTAATTAATTCTTGAATTAATACAGTTTTACCAACACCAGCACCACCAAATAAACCAGTTTTTCCACCTTTAGTATATGGTTCCATTAAATCTACAACCTTAATACCAGTTACTAGCATCTCAGCTTCAGTAGTTAAGTTTTCTAATTTAGGGGCAGATCTATGAATTGCATATTTTTTGCTATCAGTAATTGGTTCTCCTCCATCAATAGTATTACCAATGACATCAAATAATCTACCTAAAACTTTATCTCCAACAGGAACAGAAATCGGCTCACCTGAATCTTCTACAGGAAATCCTCTAACAAGTCCATCAGTAGAATCCATAGCCACCGTTCTAACAGTCGAGTCTCCAAGATGTTGAGCAACTTCTAAGATTAATTCACTTTTATCTTCCTTTTTAATTTTTAGTGCATTCATGATTTCAGGCAAATTCCCTTCTGGAAATTCAACGTCAACCACAGCACCCATTATTTGTGATATTTTCCCCTGCATAATTAATTTATCCTTTCATTAATTTGATAAAGCCTCTGCGCCACCAACAATTTCAAGCATTTCTGTTGTAATTGCTGTTTGTCGTGCTTTGTTAAATTGTAGTTTTAAATCACTAATCATATCTTTGGCATTTTCAGTAGCATTATCCATTGCTAACATTCTTGCCGCCTGTTCACTTGCAAATGATTCTAATAAACATTGCCATATTTGCGTATTAAAAAATTTTGGAACTAAAGTTCTAATAATTTCAGATTTGGATGGTTCATAAATAATGTCATTATTTTGCATTTCTTCTTGTTTGTCAAATGTGATAGGTAATAATTGACTATATAAAACTTCTTGCGTTGCTGCATTTTTAAAATAATTATAAATAATATGCAATGAATCAAACTTTTTCGTCAGATATAATTCAACTAGATTTTGTCCGATAGTGATTGCTTGATTATAATCTAGATTATTCCACGTGTTACCATATGAATAATCTACGGTATATTGTCTATTGGTAAAATATTCATAACATTTTTTACCTATACAAAATAGTGTAACATTATCTTTGCCTAGCTTTGCAACTTTATCTTCTGTCTTTTTAATGACATTAGAATTAAATGAACCTGCTAATCCCCTATCAGAAGTAATGATTAGTAATGCATGTTTTTCTATATTATCTCTTTTTTCTAGTAATGGTAATATATCATTTAATTTGTCATCCATTAGCAAATTGTTAATTAGCATGCCGAGTCTATCTGAATATGGACGCGCTTGTTCCATGCGCTCTTGAGCACGCTTAAGTTTCGCTGCAGCCACCATTTTCATAGCTTTGGTTACCTTCTGAATGCTAGAAACAGATTTAATTTGCTCTTGTATATGTTTTAAATTAGCCATTTTTTATTTTTCTGTTGTCATTTCTTTGGTTTTCATAAATGTACTATTAAATTCTTCAAGTGCATTTTTTAAATTATTCTCAACATCACCTTCTAGCTTACCAGTTTCAGAAATATTTGTCATAATATCTGTTTTATTAGCATCAAGATATTCCATAAGAGAAGATTCATATTGCTCCACTTCATTAATTTCAATATCATCCATATATCCATTTACTCCAGCAAATATAATAACGACTTGTTTTGAAACATTCATTGGTATATATTGTTTCTGTTTTAAAATCTCTACCATAATTTTTCCACGCTTTAATTGTTTTAAAGTGGCATCATCTACGGAACCAAATTTTGCAAAAGCCTCTAATTCTCTAAACTGTGCTAAATCTAACTTTAGGGTACCAGCGACTTTTTTCATTGCTTTAATTTGTGCAGAACCACCAACTCTAGATACAGATATACCAACATCAACAGCAGGTCTTATGCCAGAGTTAAATAGATTAGTATCTAAGAAAATTTGACCATCTGTAATAGATATAACATTGGTAGGGATATACGCAGAAACATCTCCTTCTTGCGTTTCAATGACAGGAAGTGCTGTTAATGAACCACCACCTAAGTCATCACTTAATTTACTAGATCTTTCTAATAGTCTGCTGTGTATATAAAAAACATCTCCAGGATATGCTTCACGTCCAGGAGGTCTTCTTAGCAATAATGACATTTGTCTATATGCACTTGCTTGCTTAGATAAATCATCATATATAATTAGGGCATGCTTACCATTATCTCGAAAAAATTCACCCATTGATGATCCTGCATATGGAGCTATATATTGCATAGGAGCTGGGTCAGAAGCATTAGCTGTTACTACAATTGTATAATCCATGGCCCCAGCTTTTTCTAATTCTCCCACAACTCGCGCTACAGTTGATGCCTTCTGTCCAATAGCAACATAAATACAATATACATCTGAATCTTTTTGATTAATAATTGCATCGATTGCAATAGCTGTTTTACCTGTTTGTCTATCACCAATAATTAATTCCCTTTGTCCTCTTCCGATTGGAGTCATACTATCAATACTTTTTAACCCTGTTTGAAGGGGCTCTACAACGGGCTGTCTTTGCATAACACCCAACGCCTTTCTTTCAATAGGATAGGATTTAGATGCATTAATTGCCCCTTTACCATCTAATGGCTGTCCTAATGGATTTACAACTCTTCCAATTAGTTCTTCTCCAATAGGCACTTCTACAATTTTACCAGTTCTTTTTGCAATATCACCTTCTTTAACAAGGCTGCTATCACCAAATAATACAATCCCTACAGAGTCTTCTTCAAGATTTAAAGCCATACCAAAAACACCATTTGGAAGTTCTACTAATTCAGAACTCATGATATTTTCTAATCCACTTACTCTGGCTACTCCATCACCAATATAAATAACCTCTCCGACTTCTGAGACATCTATACTTACATTGTGAGACTCTAATTGCTTTTTTAATGTTGATATTATTTCATCTGTTTTAAAATCCATTATAACTCCTAATCGTTATACATTATGTAATGTTTTTTTTAATTGATTTAATTGACATCTAATTGAGTTGTCAAAAATTTTATTTTCATATTTTATTTTCATCCCACCAATAATTGATTGATCTACTGTAGATTTAATTTTACAGTTCATTGTTTCACGGATATTTTCTAGCATGTCATCAGTTAAAGGTTCAGCCGTGATTACTTCAACTTGTTCAGCATTCAATGCTTTTTGAGATAAATCTAAAAATTTATTAATGATAGTAATCATAGATGCAGTTTGTTTAGATTTAATTAAAAATCCTATAAATTCAATAATTGCATTATCAAAATCAGATAATATGTTTTTAATGATTGCTTTTTTTACGTCTTCAGTCATTCTTTTAGATGTAAATAATAGTCTAAAAGTTGCCTCTTTTTTATATAGATGTTTTATAGCAAATAATTGTTTGGTCATATTTTCTAACATATTATACTGCTTTGCTACATCAAAAAGAGTGCGCCCATATTTATTGGTTTTATTTTGCATACATTATTAGTTTTTTTGCTGAAACGATTTTACTGTTTCATCAATAATTTTTTTATTATCCTCATTGTTTAAATTACGCTTAATGATTTTTTCAGATGCATCTAGAGCAATAGATGTAACCATGCTTTTAATATCACTGAGTGCTTGATTTTTTGCAGCATCAATATCATTAGTAGCTTTGGACAATAGTGCGTCATATTGCTCTTGTCCTTCTTTGGTTAATTTATTTTTAAGATTCTCACCCGCCTCTTTTGAATCAGCAATAATTTTATTAGCTTCTTCACGTGCCTTGTCTAATATTTTTTCATTATCTTTTGCATTTTGAGCTTGATCTTCAATGATTTTTTCAGCCTTTGATAACGATTCTTCTATTTGTTGAGATCTTGCATCTAGGGCATCCATTAATGGACCCCAAGCTTTCCAGCGTAATACTACTAATAATAGTAAAAACGTTACAATCGTCCATAAGGTGAGTCCTGTATTAGGCATTAACCAATCATTAATCCAACTTCCCCCACCATCACCAGCAAACAAGCAATTTAAGCTAATGATATAAATGAAATATTTTAGTTTATTCATAGATTTGACCTATGATACTACTGCTAAAATACAAACAACTAGAGCTATAATTGCAACACCCTCAAGTAGAAATAATGGAAGATTTACAGCACCTGTAATATCTTTTGCAGCTTCAGGTTGTCTTGATATAGCATTTGCAGCAGCAGTGGCAAACATACCAATGCCAACAGCAGCACCAATTACAATCATTCCAGCTCCAAGTGGTGCTAGTGCTGCGCCCGGATTTGCATCTGCAGCAAGTATAAAGCCTATTCCGATGACACTTGTTGTTATTTTTCTTAATAATGACATTTTTTTCTCCTTATTATTATTTAATGATCTGCGTGAATTGCCATGCCAATAAATACGCATGACAAAAGTGTAAAAACATATGCTTGTACTAAGCATACAATAATTTCTAATCCATAAATTGCTGTATTTAATAATACTGCAATAAAACCAGCAAAAAATCCTATTGAATAATTTAATGCTGCTCCTTCTATCCCAGTTGCCACATTTACACCCCCACCTAAAATAATAGGGAGCGCAAAAATTGCTACCATACCTATATGCCCAGCTGTCATATTTGCTCCTAATCTCATAATCAACGCAAATGGTTTAACAAACATTCCAATAATTTCAATTGGAATTAAAATAATTAATACAGGGGCTGGGACACCACTAGGTATCATATTTTTCCAATGCCCAATAAATCCATGTTTTTTAATTCCTGCAACAATAATAGCAAAGAATGTAATAGTTGCTAGTCCAAGAGTAACACCGAAGTTACCAGTAGCCGTAGATCCTCCTCCATAGCCCCCTGGCTTAATATATTCAAAAAATGGAATAAGCCCCAAAAGATTGGCTGTTAATATAAATACAAAAAAGGTCATTGCTACGGGGGTCCAAGTTTTAGCATAATTTTTGCCTATATTAGGTATAACAATTTCATTATTGATAAAATCCATTAATAATTCAAATATTTGAGATAGTCCAGAAGGCTTTGCATGGATATTTTTTCTATATTTACTTGTTGCAAGTATTGATAATATCATTGTTACAATAGCAGATATGATGAGCATAATAATATGTTTAGATATAGTTAAACCATAAAATGTCACAGACTTTGAATCAGCAACATGATGTAAAATAGAATTGCCCCAACCGTTAAATTCACCACCACCACAAAATACAAATGAGAAAAGACCTATAAAAACAACTACAATATTATTTTTTTTGTTCATTATTTAATAAAATATTTTGTAAAACAAATCCCTCTATAAAATGACAAGCTACCACAATAAAACAGCCTACAATAATAAATAACTGTATATTTGAGATACTAAATTTAGAAATAAAAATATATATAAACATTGAAATAATTATCAATTTTATACAAAAAATAATTAAATGATTTTGAAAAATATTTTTTTGAAAACTAGTTGGATATTTATAAATAAAAAATATAGGAATTAGGCATATTAATAAGATAATACAAGAGTAGAGTAATAGCATGATTAGTGCATTTGTTTATATAATTCATACATGCCAACAATAACTCCTAAAATTAATAAACCTATAAACCATATGACATTATCATATTTATGAAATAGATAGTAGCCAATTCCACCCAAAGCAATTATAGATGCTAATAATGTATAAGCAGCTGACATTGCTTTTTGAAATTGTCGATTTGGCGGTTCCAATATTATTAGCTGGAGGTGTTAATTTTTTTGACTTGGGCTGCATTAGCATTTAACATGCTACACATTCCATCAAATTTTGCACCTTCTTCAATAGTAATAATGGTTGCCTTAATATTACCATTTAATTGACAGCTTGGACCTAAAACAATTTTATTTTCTACATTTACATCACCTTTTATCTCTCCACTTATAAATGCAGATTGAGAGTTTACGCAACCTTCAATTATTGATCCTTTAGCTGTATTAACAGTACCACTTGCAGTGATATTACCATATACTTTACCATATACCATTATATTACCAGATACATTAATATCTCCTTTAATATCAATTTCTGGCGCTAATATTGTTCCTAATGAATTTTGTTTATTATCTGATTGAAACATCTTTTATTTTATATTCTTTAATTAAATCTCTAGGGTCAATAATAAGATTATTATGCCAAATTTCAAAATGTAAATGTGGACCTTCATCATTTTTAGCCTTCCCTACTTGTCCAATAATTTGATTTTGTTCAACAAACTCTCTACTCGATATTAATCTGTTATGCATATGAGCATAAAGGGAGTAATAATTATCAGCATGTGCAATGATAATAGTATTACCTAAATAATCAATTTTCTCAGAGAAAATAACTAATCCTTTTTGAATGGCTGTGACATCAGATTTAAATATTGCCGCAATATCTATACCATGATGTGTATTATGTGTATCATCTGTAATCCCACGAGTAATAAATCCTTCAACAGGCTTGCTAATTGGTAGAAATTTATCTAGGTTTTGGTAATCCTTTAATAGCTCAAATTGGTATAATATGGAATCAGAAATAATATTTTTTTCTATTAGTAATTCCATCATGTTTTTAAGTTTTTGTTCTGTAATATGTATCTTGGCTAATTGTTCATTTCTTGAAGAGTTTTTATAATTTTTTAAAGTACTTCTTCCTATTATAATTATTACAAAAATAATGCATAAAATGATTAATTTAGTCGATAAAAAAGATAGACTAAATGTATGATTTTTTTTAGTCTGTTCATTAATAATTAAGAATGAAAATTTTTTATTGTTCATTTTTAATTTTTTTAATTATTCGTATTAAGTCTTCTAATGATGAGAAATGTATATTGATAGCCCCACTATTATTTTTATTGATTGTTGATTTAATTTTTGTTTTTAAATATGGTGTTAATGATTTGGCTAGTTTTTGAATTTTCTTTTCATTGGATGCGTGATTATTAGTAGGTATTTCAGGTTTATTGATTGTACTGTTTTTAATCATTGTTTCTGTCGCTCTAACACTTAGATTATTTTTAATAATTTTATTATATAATACAATCATTTTAGTTGATTCTTTAATTGTTAATAGAGCTCTAGCATGTCCATATTTTATTTTATTTTTTCGTAAACCCTTCTTAATAATAGGTGGTAATTTTAGGAGTCGCATTTTATTGGCTATTTCAGATCTACTTTTTGCTACTTTTTTTGCTATATCTTGTTGACTGAAGTTGTATTTTCCACGCAAAACTGCATACCCTTCAGCTTCTTCAATTGGATTTAAGTTAACACGTTGAATATTTTCAATTAATGCATATTCCATTAATTTAGATTCATCATTAATAGTTACGGTATATGCTGGAATCCATTTCAGCTTTGCTTGCATAGCTGCTCTATACCTTCTTTCACCAGCAATAATTTGATATGTTTGATTTTTTAATTCTCTAACTGTTATGGGTTGTAAAACGCCATTTTTTTTAATTGACTGTATTAATTCTTCCATTTGTTCTAACTCAAATGTTTGTCTTGGTTGGTCTTCATTAGGAATAATTTTATTGATATCAATTTTACCTTCGATATATCTATCATCATTCTCATGATTATGAGTTTTAATAATTGCCTCTAATCCTTTGCCTAGTACTTTACCCATTATGATTAAGAATTTCTGATACTAAATTCATATAGTTTTGTGAACCAGTTGATGCAGCATCATATAATACAATTGGTTTCCCAAAGCTTGGAGATTCACCTAATTTTACATTTCGATGTATTAATGTATTATATACCTTAGATCCAAAGTATTGTTTTACTTCATTAACAACTTGATTAGATAAATTTAACCTTGAATCATACATAGTAATTAAAACTCCCTCAATTTCTAAGGTAGGATTTAGGTTGCCTTGAATGAGTCGGACTGTATTTAATAATTGTGATAAGCCTTCTAGCGCATAATATTCACATTGAATAGGGATAATTAATGAATCAACTGCTGTAAAAATATTAACTGTTAGTAGTCCTAGTGATGGAGGACTATCAATAATAATATATTTATATTTGCCATTAATGCTTTTGATAGCTTCTTTTAATATAGATTCTCTAGTAAACATACTTACTAATTCAATTTCAGCACCTGCAAGTTTAGAATTGGATGGTACTATATCTAAATAATCAATATCTGTTTTTTGTATGCATTGTTTGATATTCTTTTGATTAATTAATACATCATAAATAGAGTCTTGCTTAATATTGTTTTCTAATCCTACACCAATAGATGCATTAGCTTGTGGATCCATATCAATTAAAAGGGTTGGAGTTTCTGTAATTGCTAAAAAAGCAGCAATATTAACGGCTGATGTTGTTTTTCCTACACCACCCTTTTGATTGGAAATAGCTATAATTTTTGTGTTAAATGATTTCATTTAAATAATTTTTTATAATAGAATTTAACTTTTGCAAGTATTATAAAATATATAAAAATCACTTATTTGTAAAAGTAATTACTATTAAATTTATAAATCAATTTATTTATAGAATTATATAACTCATATACAAACTATGTTCCAAAGTTTACTGAATAGATGGATTATTATTATAGCAATTATTCTAGGATCAATATATTTTATAGTTCCAACAATTAATTATTATTCTATTACTAATGATCCTGATTTACAAGACATTAATGTAGACTACCTTAAGGAGGATGCATTAAAATTAGGCTTAGACTTACAGGGCGGTGTTTATATTATTTTAGAATTAGATCACCATAACTACTTATTGCAACAGTCAAGTCTTAGTCCATCTAAGTTAAAGGATGATTTGGATTATCTTATTAGATCTGCTATAGAAAAAGCATCATTATCCCAAATAGATATATTAGATCAATTGCAGTTACAGGCATCTAATAATCAAATAAATTTAAAATTATATTATTCTAATTTATTACGCAATAATCCGCAGTTTACAGATAAAGATATTATAGCAATATTAAAAAATAATCGTAAAGAATCGATGAATGATATTTTAGAGATTATGAGAAATAGAATTGAAAGTCATAATCAGTATGGAATGGGAGAACCTACTATTCAACGATTTGGTGATGATAGATTAATTATTGAATTAGCAGGTGTTACAGATGCGACTAAAGCAAAAGATTATATTCAGCGTACAGCTGAATTTAAACTTGCTTTAGTACATGATGCTGCAAAATTAGGTGATATTATTCAACGTATTGATAATAATTTAGATGATATACAATTAGCTGATATTTTAAGTGGTGATGGTAGAGGTAATATTATAGGATTTGAAAAAGATTATAATTTAATTAATCAAATTTTTAAACAGCAACAAATGGTTTTTTCAGATAAATATCAGATTTTATGGGATGATAAATTATCAGCTACTCAAAATGGAGAATTTTATAGAACTTTATATTTAGTAAGCGCTAAACCTGCTATATCTGGTGGTGAAATCCAAAATCCCAAAGCATTAATTTCTGAATTTGGTAATGAGGATGTGGGTAGTTGGATTGTTAATTTAGATATGACTCGTGAAGGTAAAATTAAATGGAGTCGATTTACGGGTAATAATATTGGTAAAAGAGTAGCTATAGTTCTTGATAATAGAGTTTTTATGGCGCCTATGATTCAAGATCAAATTACTTCAGGTGGTACGCGCATCACAGGCTTTGCAGATAAACAAGAAGCTCAAGATATTGCGGCTGTTTTAAAGGCGGGTGAATTACCAGCGCCCATTAAAATTGCTCAAACAAATTATATTGGTCCATCATTAGGTGAAGATTCAATCCAATCGGGTACTTCATCAATGCTTTTTGGATTACTTACTGTTTTTATATTTATGTTAATCTATTATAGTTTATCTGGTATGATTGCAAATATTGCACTATTGATTAATATGATTATGATAACATCTGTTTTAATTACTATGAAAGCAGTATTAACACTACCTGGTATTGCGGGGCTGCTATTAACTATTGGAATGTCTGTAGATGCTAATATTATTATTTTTGAAAGAATAAGAGAAGAGTTAAAGTTAGGGGTCAATACCAAGTCAGCTATTAATGTTGGATATAATAGAGCTTTTATAACAATTTTAGATGCTAATATAACAACATTAATTACAGCTTTTGTTTTATCTTTTATTGGTTCTGGTCCAATTAAAGGTTTTGCAACTACGTTAAGTATTGGGATTTTATGTTCAATGTTTTCAGCAATTTTTGTAACCAAAACTATGTTTTTAACTTTTATTACATATAAGCCAATTAAAAAACTAAGTATTTAAAATGCAATTATTTAAAAATACATTACAAATTAATTTTTTAGGTAAAACAAAAATAACAAGTATTATATCTAGTATACTATTAATTATATCGATATGTATATTATTTTTTAAAGGTTTGAATTTAACTGTAGAATTTACAGGAGGAACTAATTTAAATGTATCTTTAGATAAAACTACAATTAGTGATTTTAGAACGAATATTAATCCAATGGCAGAGTATAGTATTGAAGTTGTAGAAATTGAAAATATTGATAATACACAATCTAATTTTTTATTAAGAACAAAATTTATTGAAGATGAAAATTTGATTATTGAGCCACTCAAGAATATATATCCATCTTTAGTATTAAACGGGATTGATTCTTTTGGTCCCAAGCTTGGAGCAGAGTTAAAGACTAATGCTCGTAATGCTATACTGTTAGCTTTATTGTTGATATCATTTTATATAGCTATAAGATTTGATCGCTATTATGCTCTTGGTAGCGTTGCAGCATTAATTCATGATGTCTTAATTACAATGGGTATTTTATCAATATTAAATTTAGAAATTGGTATAACAATTATAGCTGCGTTATTAACTATAGTTGGTTATTCCTTAAATGATACGATTGTAGTATATGATAGAATACGTGAGAATATTGCAAAATTAATTAACAATGATCGTTTTAATGTAGTAAATAGATCATTAAATGAAATGTTAAATAGAACAGTTATTACTTCTATGACTACTTTAATTGTTGTTTTAGTATTATATTTTTATGGAGGTTCTGTTTTACAGCCATTTGCTATGACTTTAATTGTAGGAATTATGATTGGCACTTATTCATCTATATTTATAGCAAGTCCTATTATGTTATTTTTTGAAGAGAAATATCCAATACCAGAATACAAAGATGAGGAGGAATATTAATTATGTCATTTGATGCTATTGTAGGTGGTCAATGGGGAGATGAAGGTAAGGGTAAAATTGTTGATTTATTAAGTAAAAATGTGGATGTTGTTGCAAGGTATCAAGGTGGTGCGAATGCTGGTCATACAGTTTATAAAGATGATCAAAAAATAGTACTACACCAAATACCAACAGGCGCTTTGAGAGAAAGTTGCTCTTGTGTGCTAGGCAATGGCATGGTGATTGACCCAATTGGTATTTTGGAAGAAATTAATAAATTAAAAGATTTAAATATTAATGTAAAGAATAGAATATTTATTGATTATTATGCTCATATAGTTACACCTATTCATAAATGTATAGATAGAGTGAATGAGGCTAAAACAAATAATGAAATTGGTACTACCTGTAAGGGCATTGGCCCCACTTATACTGACAAATATAGGCGTATAGGAATTAGGGCGATTGATATTTTAAATATGCAAACCTTAAAAGATAAAGTAAATACTAGAATGGAATTTGCTATTAATAATAATGAAATCCCAAATACTGAAATTGATAATTTAAATACTGAATTAGTTTTATTTTATAAAACCTGTTTAGAAATTAAAGAATATATTAAAGACACTTTTGCATATTTGCATAGCGCATTACAAAAAAATATTTTGATTGAAGGGGCTCAGGGTACAATGTTAGATGTTGATTATGGTACGTACCCCTATGTGACTTCTTCAAATTGTTCTTCTGGAGGCATAGGAACAGGATTGGGTGTACCAGGCTCTAAGTTAAATAATATTACTGGTATTTTTAAAGCATATACAACACGTGTTGGCGGTGGTCCATTCCCTACAGAATTATTTGATGAAGATGGAAAACAATTAGGTGATATAGGTAAGGAATTTGGAGCAACCACAGGTAGGCCTAGGCGTTGTGGATGGTTTGATTTAGTAGCGGCTAAATATAGTGCACAAGTGAATGGTTTAACTCATATCGCAATTACGAAATTAGATATTTTGAATTCCTTTAAAAAAATTAAAGTTTGCATATCTTATGATTTTCATGGTGAAAATACACAAAATATGTCAGCAGCTTTAAATGAATTGGATAATGTTAAGCCTATTTATAAAACTTTCCAGGGTTGGGATTGTAATATTGGTGATGTTAGCAGTTTTGATGAATTGCCCATTAATGCACAAATGTATATTTTATATTTAGAAAAAGAAATAGGGGTCCCTATTTCTATTATTTCAATAGGACCTAAGCGCCATCAAATTATTTATAGAAAGAAATAAATTGGTGAAAATCATTATACTTTATTAACTTTAATTATGTATAGATTCTATTTAATAGTTACATTATTATTATTAAATTTTTTAATATCAGATCCTTATGATCCTCTTGATATTGATTTTCTAAAAGAAAAAATAAAGAAGCCTCTGCTTAAGTCATCAAAACCTTCTACAGTAACTCCGGTAAAAGTAAAATCAAAAAATAATTTACCAGATTTTGATATTGTAATAGAAGGCTATGATGAATTACCGGGATTATTTAATCTGTATTGGAATAAAGAAAAAAATAAATTTTTAATAGCAATACATCCTAATCAATTAGAAAAAACTTATTTGGCAAATTTAACAAGAAAATCTGGTGATGCAATGTATTATGATGGTGGTTCCATGTTATGGGAATTCCCTTTTATTTTTAAGAGATTAGGAGATGTGGTACAATTAATACATATTAATACTTCATTTAGAGCAGATGAATCATCAGCAATATATAAGTACATAGAAAATTTTTCTAATTCAATTATTGCAACAGGCAAAGTTGTATCAGCTCCAAATGATGAGACAGGTTCAATATTAGTAGATGCTGGAGAAATGTTTGTTAGAGATATTTCTTATGTATCACAAAATCAACAAGGTAAATATAGGTTTGATAAAAAGAATAGCTTTGCCAGTGACTTGCAATCATATCCTAGTAATACAGAGATTCAAATCACGGCTCATTTTATGAGTAATAAATGGACAAATTCATTTACTTTGCCAAATTCACATAGCATGATGCATATTTATCATATTAGTTTATTAGATATTCCACAAACAAATTTTAAACCCAGGGTATCTGATGATCGTATAGGTTATTTTACAACGATATATCAAGATTATACTTCTACATTACGCGAGACTCCCTATGTTAGATATATTAATAGATGGGATTTACAAAAAAAATATCCTAATCAAGAAATGTCTGAACCAATTAAACCAATAGTATATTGGTTGGAAAATACTATTCCACATGAATTTCGTCAAGCCGTAAGAGATGGGGTGTTGGCATGGAATAAGGCCTTTGAAAAAATTGGTTTTAAAAATGCGATTGTTGTAAAACAAATGCCAGATGATGCTACTTGGCATCCGGGAGACTCTAGATACAATACGATACGCTGGATAGTTCAGCCACAGTCCGCATATGCTGTTGGTCCATCTAGAGCAAATCCTTTTACTGGAGAGCTTTATGATGCTGATATTAGAATTAGTGCTGATTTTACTCGATCCTTTTATAGAGAATTTGATGAGTTTGTTAATCCTGTCATAGCAGATAATCCAATTTCCCTATGGGATTCAGAAGAAATGGATCATAATGATCATCAGTGTAATTATGCACATCATTTACAAGAACAAATGATTTTATCATGGCATTCATTGGTGAGTAATGGCGATATTACTAATTATCAATCTGATTTATATCATTATATTTATCAAGGTTTGGTAGATTTAGTATTACATGAGGTAGGGCATACATTAGGGTTACGACATAATTTTAAAGGTAGTTCAATTTTTACTATTGATCAACTTAGTAATCCAGATTTTACAAGCAAAATGGGTATTAGCGGCTCTGTTATGGATTATCATCCTGTCTCTTTATTAGATAATGGTAATGCTATGTTTCAAACTTTTCCTGGTCCATATGATGAATGGGCAATTGAATATGGATATAGTATTTGTTCGCATGCTGAAGCAAAATTACCAGCAGTTTATAAGGATAATAGCATTTTAGTTAAGGATGAAGATGTTTGTTTAGATATGATTGCAAGTAGATCTAATGAACCATATCTTGTTTATGGTACCGATGAAGATGCTTATGGTTTATCTTCCAAAGGGATAGATCCTTTATGCAATGTATGGGATATGGGTAAAAATCCAATTTTATATTACGATAAGCAACTTGATTTAGTTCAAAAATTATGGGATAATCTATTAGATGATTTTGAAAAGGATGGCAATAGATTCCAAAAAATACGTAGTGTTTTTTCACAAGGAATAAATGAATATTGGTCTGCATCTAAAACAGCTGCTAAATTTATAGGTGGTATTCATTTTTCTAGAAATCATATTGGAGACCCCAATCAAAAAAATCCATTAATTGTTGTTGATGCTAATCAGCAGCGTGAAGCATTAATATTTATTAATAATAGAATATTTCATAGAAATGCATTTGACTTCGATCAAAATTTATTGAATAAATTATCACCTGAAAGAAATGATGATTTTAGAGATTATGTTTGGAGAATGGATAGATTAGATTATCCAATTCATACAGTAATTAAGCGTATACAATCTAATGCTCTATATTCTATATTTCATCCTAGAAGGATTTTAAGATTACAAGATAATGAATTAAGAGTTTCAAGCAATAATTTGTTTACTATGGAAGAGCTTTTTTCTTCTGTTAATGACATGCTTTGGGAAGAGTTAGATTTGCAAATTAATATTAATAGTTATAGAAGAGAATTACAAACCTCTTATATTGATTTATTGCGCGTGATTGTTTTAGATATATATAGTGTTACGTCTTTCCCAAATGATGCAAAAACCTTAGCAAGATCTAATCTTAAAAAAACATTAAAAAAAATCTATTTGAATTTAAACAATACAACATTTAATTCGTATACGAAATCACATTTAGAAAATATTGCTGAAAATATTGAATCAATTTTAGAAGCAAAAATTACTCTGAATTAAATGATTGTAATTTTAGGTCCTACTGCTTCAGGGAAAACCTCTCTTGCTGTAAAATTGGCTCATGAATTTAATGGTGAAATTATTTCAGCCGACTCCAGACAAATTTATAAAGGTATGGATATTGGGACGGGCAAGGATTTAGATGAATATATCATTAATAATCAGAAAATTAATTATTATTTAATTGATATTATCTCACCGGAAACTAATTATAGCGTTTTTCAGTTTAAACAAGATTACGCTATTGCTTATCAGAATATTATAAATAACAATAAAATTCCATTTTTGTGTGGAGGAACAGGTTTATATATTGAATCTATTCTATTAGATTATCAAATTATGGATGCTCCTCCTAATTTAGAATTACGTGATAAATTAGAACAATATAATACTAATCAATTAATTGAATATTTAAATAACATTAAGACTAATGTGTTTAATCCATCATATCATACATCTAAAAGAAGATTAATTCGTTCAATAGAAATTTTATCTAGTAATAGTAATATTAATTTAGCTATGGATATGCAAAAAAATATTTTAAATACTGCTTTAGTATTAGGTATTAAAATTGATAGGGATAAAAATTTACAATATATTAAAACTAGATTACATGATCGTTTATCAAATGGTATGGTTGAAGAAGTAGAACAGTTATTAGATAATGGCCTTTCTTTATCACGATTACAATATTTTGGTTTAGAATATAAATTTATAGGACAATATTTAGAAAATCAAATATCATATAGTGATATGGTTACAAAATTAAATTTTGCTATTAATAAGTTTTCTAAGAGACAAATGACATTTTTTAGACGAATGGAAAAAAGAAAAATTAATATTAATTGGATCGATATTAAGCAGTATGAGATAATTCAAAATTTAGTCAGTAATCATTTAAATTCTTAAATGAATTCATTTACCACTTTACAAAAATATAAAAAAAATAAAATACTATATAATATAGGTCGACCCCATCAATCACCTAGACAAGATTCTTATAAGTATTTTATTATTATACCATCTTTTTCTGAATCCGATTATATCTTTGATACTTTAAATACAATTTCCAATCAAAATCCTGATTTATTATTACAAACTTTAATAGTTATAGTGATTAATAATGCAGAAAGAGATTCTTTGCAAATTAAAAAAAATAATCAACAAACATATGATATGTTATTGCAGGCTACGTACCCTTTTGAAATGATTGTAATAGATTGTTTTTCAGAACAAAACGCATTGGATGATTTAAAAGCAGGTGTTGGCTTAGCACGTAAAATTGGTTATGATTATTGTATTCAATATGCAGAATATACTAGTTTATTTTTATCTCTTGATGCTGATACTTTAATTCATCAGGATTATTTATTATATATATCAGATTATTTTTTAAAATATAAAAATGATAGTGCTGTTGTTAATTTCCAACATCAAAGTAATGATAATATCAAAATTCAAAAAGCTATTTTAGAATATGAGAAATTATTAAAAAATATAGCGTATCAAATTCAATTAACAGGCTCTCCATATGGTTTTGTTAGTATGGGATCAACTATTATATGTACTATGAATTCATATATTGCAGTTGGTGGTATGTCAATTAAAAAAGCTACAGAGGATTTTTATTTTTTACAAAAATTAGCTAAATATTCGAAAGTACACAGGATTGAAACAGTTTTAGTTTATCCATCATCTAGGCCTGAAACTCGAGTATATCTTGGCACAGGCTTTCGTATGAGTAATATTCATATGAATCATGTATTTGATGATTTATATATTAATCCTGAAGCATATTTAGTTTTAAAATATTTTTTTAATATTATTATTCAGTGCTGGAATCATGATATTAAAGAAATTTTATTATCTGTTCAAAAAAAGAGTAGTAAATTATATGACTATTTAGAAAAAGAAAACTTTATTAATGCATTTAAAAAAATTCAGGATAATAGTAATGATAAAAAACAATTATTAAGTCAATTCCATATTTGGTTTGATAATTTAAAATTGTATAAATTTTTAAAACTTTATGTCAATGAAAATTAATATATTAGATGGACAACAGTTATATAATGTAATATCTGCAGGTATTAATAATTTAATTGCTCATCAAAAAACATTGGATGAAATTAATGTATTCCCTGTTCCTGATGGAGATACGGGTACTAATATGGTCTTTACATTATTACCTGTTGTATCAGATTATAAAAATTATAAATTTCAAAGAGCAGATGAAGCAATGTCGCTTATGGCCAATACCGCATTAGATTCTGCAAGAGGAAATTCTGGAACTATTATTGCACAATTTTATTATGGTTTGTATAAATCATTTGAAAATTTAGAAACTATAGATGTCGGATCATTTGCTAAAGCATTACAAAATGGTTATGAGAGCGCTCTAGATTCATTGGCTAATCCTGAAGAAGGTACTATTATCACTGTTATGCGTGATGTTGCAGATGCAGCTCTGTTAATTGTAGAAGAAGGTTGTACAGATTATATCCTCTTTATTAAGCATATATTTAAAGCAGCAGAAAAATCATTAAAATCTACAAAAACAATTTTAAAAATATTAAAAAAATCGGATGTTGTAGATTCTGGAGCTTTAGGATATGTATTATTAATTCAAGGTGCATTGAACCTTATAGAAAGAGGACAGGGAAGACGAATTCAAACAACTCATTTAGATATTAGTTATAAAATTGAAAAAATTGAAAGTTTACATAAAGATGTAGATTTTATTATTGAAAATAAGTTTTGTACTGAATGTGTTGTAATAGGTAATGATATTAATCGTAATGAATTAAAATCTAAAATTAAAGATTTTGGTGATAGTATGGTTATAGCTGGATCCAATAGCAGAGTAAAAGTTCATATACATACAAATGAACCTGCCAAATTATTTAAAATGTGCAATGTTTATGGCTCTGTGAAGGATAAAAAAGTTGATGATATGACAAAGCAAGAGAAATCAATACATCATCATGGTGCTAGTTCTATAGCTATTGTTACAGATTCAACCGCTGATTTACCAGAGGACTATTTGAAGGAAGTTCAGGTAGCATCAGTAAAATATAGTTTTGGTCGTCAGCAACATATTGATAAGGTTACCCAAACTAATGAAGAATTCTATAATCAAATGGCTACAGACCCTAATCATCCGAAAACATCCCAGCCAACATCAAGAGATTTTATAAAATTATATAATTTTGTTTCATCTCATTATAAAAATATTATTTCTATTCATTTATCTAAAGTTGTTAGTGGCACTTATCAATCTGCTGTAAATGGTTCAAAAAATATTATGAATAGTAATATTAGTTTAATTGATTCTTCAACAGCTGGTGTTGCTTTAGGTTTATTGGTAATGCACGCTGTAGATCTTAAACAAGCAGGCAAATCCTATGATGAAATTGTGTCTAGTCTAGAATCTAAGAAAAAAGATACTCAGTTATATCTATTATTATATGATTTGACTTATGCCGTTAGAGGGGGTAGATTACCAGCTAAAATTAAAACAATTGCCGATTTATTTGGTCTAATACCAATTTTAACTACAAAAGGTGGAAAATTGAAGGTTGCAGGGGTATTAAGAGGAAGAACTAATCTTATTAATAAATTTGCAAATTATATTGCTAAAAAAATTACCAATCAAGATGATTATAGAATTTTAGTTGCACACGCAAATAGTTATGATAATGGCTATCAACTAGAAAATCATTTAAAAGATCAATTTACCAATATTAAATCTAGTCATTTGTTAGAATTAGGAGGAGGATTGGGTTGTCATGCTGGGCCTGGTGCTTTAACAGTAGGGATACAAAAGTTAGATAAGGAAATTTAAATGGCATTAAGTTTAATTGGATATATATTTTTAAGTTATTTATTTGGGTCTATATCTGGAAGTTTGCTATTAGGTAAGTTTAATAATATAGATATTAGAAAATTAGGTAGTGGTAATGCTGGCGGAACCAATGCTTTAAGAAGCGTGGGGCCATTATTTGCATTGGGTACGATTATAATTGATATTTTTAAAGGTTTTTTACCAGTATATTTTTTACCAAGCTTGATTAATAATGGTAATCCATGGATACCAGTATTACTTGGTATTGCTGCAGTCATAGGTCATGTATATCCTATTTTTTATAGTTTTAAAGGAGGTAAGGGAGCCGGAACATTAGTTGGAGTAGTAATGGCAATTTTCCCTAGTAGTATCCTAATTGTATTGTGTACATGGATTATGATATTAATTTTGACTGGTTATGTTGGGCTAAGTACGATGTGTGCAGGTGTTAGCTTAGTAGTGATAACTTATTTCCAATATCCAGATAATGGTATTAATTCAGCATTTGGATATTTTACAATCGGTGTATCACTATTTTTATTTTATACGCATCGAGAAAATATTAAACGTATGCTATCTGGTGGTGAAAATCAATTTAAAAAAGTTATGATATTTAATAAATTTTTTAAAAACTAGTAAAATTAACAATACCTTGAATTTCCTTATTATTATTGTATGGATTCATGCCAACACATACATCTACACTACCCAGTTTCATAATATTATATCTTATTCCCAATCCAAAGCTTCTTATTTTTTGTTTTTTTAATGTTTCTAATTCATGATATCCCCAACCATACCCCCAATCTCCAAAAAATAATAAATTAGTTGCAATAGAACCTAAATTATAAAAAGGTAATTCTATTTGTATAGTACTTGTAGCAATATTGCTCCATAAGATTTGTTCTGAAATATTAGAGTTTTCAGGTAGATTATTAATATCATATCCTCTAACATAATCTTCAGATATCAGATAATTTTGATTAAATATTGGTATATTATTTGCTGAGTTTATTTTTAATCTATTTTTAATTAATAATCTACTATTTCTCTTTTGATTAAAATAAATATAATAATAATTATCTAAATCAATGGAAAAATAATTTTTATATGTATTATTAAAATATAGGTGAGCAAGTCGTATTGTAAATAGATTATTTAGTGTATTGGATTTATATATTATTGCATTGGTTATATTATATGTTTTAGAATAAGTCCCATTTTCAAAATATAAACGAGAATATTCCAATTTATTAGATAGATTAAGTTGATGTCTTTGATGATTAGTCATGAGGCTAATAGATATCTTTGTACCTTTATTATATAGTTTATAATTATTGGTAGGATTATTATAAAACTTATTATAAATATTTATATTTAGTGAATCTTTAAAATAATTTGTGCGTGGATTGCAATATTTAATATCAAATATATTAGAGGCCCCTGCCAATGCGCTGATTTTTAATTTTTTATTTTCACCTTTTATATTATTTAATAATAATGAACCTCCATATGACCAGCCAAGAATATCATCTTTATCTATGGAGGGTCTTATTAAAATCTTGGGTTTTTCAAAAACAAAAATATAATAACTAGAACTATCTGGATAAATAATGGCATCATAAAATAATCCTGAATTAAAAAGATTTGCCTGATCTTCAATGGCTTGATTAATATTGACAGAGTCTCCAGGACTATGTGAAATAAGATTTAAGATAGTACTATCTTTAGTGATTTCATTACCATTAATAATAATTTTTTCAATAGTATTTGCATTAAGTAATGATAGTAATGATATTAAAATGATATTTTTCATATATAAATAAAAAACCCCCTTCAATATTATTTATTAAAGGGGGTTAATTAGTTTAGCTAAATAAAAGCGTTAGACTATTTTCTACCTCTAGCCATTTTTGCTCTAGATACATCTCCATCTTTATCGATGAAGTATAACCATCCAGATTCTCTTGTTACGCCAGCATCAGCAACTTTTTTTGCGTTTCCACCTTTGCTGCTACCTCTAGCCATTTTTGATGCCCATACATTGCCATCTTTACCTAAGTAATATAAATGACCTTTTTCTTTTTGAACACCACATGTTGCGACTTTTTCTGCCATGATACTTTCTCCTTCTGTTATATTAATTTATAAATTATAAAAATTTAGTATGTAATTCTAGCAATTTCTCGTCTAATAAACAAGCTTTTTTATTATAATTTATTAGTTTTATCGATTTTTTTCAAAATTTTCCATAATTTTTTTAAATTCTATAATAGTTTTACATTGAAAAAAATCAAATAATTCAATGCTTTCTTTAATAGATATACTTGTCTTATAGCCATAGTGGTGTCCTGGATATATAATTGTCTTTTTAGGCAAAACTAATAATTTATCATATATACTAGAATATAGTTGTTCAATATTACTTTGACTACTTATAGTTCTACCTGTTCTCCCAACAAACATGGTATCTCCAGTAAATAAATAATTTTGGTCTTTATTCCAATAGCATACACTATCTATAAAATGTCCAGGAGTATATATTGTTGTTAAAAAAGTTTCTCCAATAGTTATAACTTCATTATTAATAACCCCTATATAATGATTTTTCATATTAATAGGTTGATCAAAACAATATATTGTAAGATTAGAGTATAAGTCTAAAAAATCATTTAAATATGCTATATGGTCATGATGCGTGTGTGTAATCAGAACTTTTGATAATATTAATTGATTATTTTCAATATATTCTATGATTGGATTTATTTCAGTTGAGGGATCAATTATAGCGGAAATTTTCGTTTTTTCACACCAAACTAAATAACAAAAGTTTTTGTCAAATCCACCTAAAAAAGTTTTTATTTTCATAGATTATATCTAATATATTTTGCATTAAAATTAATTAATTTTAAAAATTCTTTTATTTTAAAAAGGATACCTCTATCTGTCGAAATTTCACGATGTTCGTATAAAAAAGAAATTAATAAGGTACTATCCTGTAAATGATCATGTAGGTAGGCTGATTCTGTAAAGGGGACCATAGAATCATTGGCACCATGCATAATAAATACCTTATTATCAATTTTATCAATCCATTTTTCAGGTGATAAATATTCTAAAAGTTCAATATTTTGATGAACCATTTTTTTAACCATTTTTTCCATTTCTTCAGTTAATTTTCCATCTAGAATATTTTGAATTAACTGTTTTTCATTGCCATGTTCTAGTTCATCCATTTTGATTTGAACCTCTTCGTGTTTATCTTGAATTCGATATTTTAGAATCTTTTGAATTTTGATATTGTCATAAGGTATATCAATCGTATGTATAAAATTATAAAACATAACAATTGGACCCCATTCATGTGGGGTAATGTTATATGTCCTGCCTTTATGTTGTATTGCGCCTGTTATAAAAAAATCAAGCGCCGTATTAATAGAAAAATATGTACCATAAGATAAAATAGATTTAGGTTTTGGAGATTGCATACGTTGATCTAACGTTGCACGAAGTAATGATGCTCCACCATAACTTAGACCTACAATCATAATATTATTTTTTTGTCCTATTTTATGCTGAACTAATTCTTGATAACAGTGTGCAAACCAATCAATATTTTCTTTTTCTAACTTTAATTTTTTTAATGCAGGTACTCTTGGAAGATATACATTGTATCCGGCATTTCTAAGGCTATTACCTAGCATAAGCATACCAGGATGTTCTTCTGCATAAGGTGATGCACCAGGAAAAATAATAATCGATTGATCTGATTTGTTTTTAGAATAAAAAATTCTTACAATCGTATCTTCACCATTTAAGCCAGAATAGGATTCATCATTAAATTTCAGTGAAGGAATATTTTCTTCTTTGAATGTTGCTAGGCTACTAACATATTTTATGGCACGTATATACGATTTAATGAATTTCATTTATTTAAATTTACATAACTATCTAAAATTTTAATATAAAAGAAAAATGCTCAGAATAACTCTGAGCATTTTTCGTAGCCCGTAGGAGAATCGAACTCCTGTTACAGAGATGAAAACCCTGGGTCCTAACCACTAGACGAACGGGCCAAAATCGAAAAGTAATTTAAATTAATTATTAGATTCCTTACAATAGTATTTTATAAATTTATGTGTAATGCAAAATAAATTAAAATTTAGTAATAAATACATTCAAGTATATCAAAATAAAATTGATGCACTATCCTCTAATATTAATATTATAAAAATCTCAAAATTTTTAATTGATAACTATGGTATTGATGTACAAATTGATCAAGATATTATTAAGCCCTTTACTAGGGATTGGTCTAATATACCAGGAGGCAAGGCAGATTTGCTCGTCCGCCCTAAAACAGCTAAAGAATGTGCTATTATATTACGATTATGTAAGATGCAAAAAATCCCATTAACCATTTCAGCAGGTCAAACGAATTTAACGGGAAGCGCAACACCTAAAGGTGGTATGGTATTATCAACATCATATTTAAAAGAAGTCCCAGTATCTATTAATATAGAAAATCAATCAGTGCGTACTTCTGTAGGTATACCACTTGAAGAAATGAGAAATAAAATTTTAAAAAGTAGTAATAATAAACTTTATTATCCCGTAGATCCAACCAGTAGACATGATGCATACGTAGGTGGGACTTTATCATGTAATGCATCAGGATTTATTCCAGGTGAGAAAGGTGCAACACGATATTGGGTTCAAGAAATAGAGTTTATATTATTAAATGGTTATAGTTTAAATATTAAAAGAGGTGATTATATATCTAAAAATGGAGAATTTATTTTAGAATGTGGCAATGAATTAATAACTCTTCCAATCCCGCAATATAAAAGACCCAATATAAAAAATGCGAGTGGACCTTTTTCATCTATGGATAAAGATATTGATTTTATTGATTTGATTATTGGTAGTGAAGGTATTTTTGGGCTTATTACAGAATGTAAATTTAATCTTGATAAAAAGCCTAAAAGCTCATTAGAATTATTTTTAAGATTAAAAAATGAAGAAGAGGCTATTAACTTACATCAGTTCTTATATGATTATTTTAATAATGATATGAGCAAGCTTACAGCATTGGAATATTTTGGTTATAATTGTTATGATTATATGAAAAATAAAAATTTTTTATTTAATAATAAAGAAGATGTAGGAATATATATTCAGGTTCCTGTTGATGATAATATAGATATTGAAATAGCTGATTGGTCTGCTTTATTACTTCGCTTTAATCCTAAATTTAATTTAGATAATATTATAGTTTTGAATGATCCAATGAACTGGAAAAGGTTTTTTGAAGCTCGACATTCAATTCCTGATAATGCCCTTATGAAAACAAGACAGTTGGGTGGTATTAGTATTATTACTGATACGATTGTACCGATGAAAAATTTTAAAAAATATTTAGAAAAAATTCATTGTAAACTTCAAGACACTAATATTGAATATTTATTATTTGGTCATTTAGGAGATTGCCACCTCCATTTTCATTTAATACCAAGTCCTGAGCAAAATGATTTGAGTTTGGAGGTATATGACTATATGGTTGATTTATCTACAAAATTTGGAGGTGTATATTCTGCTGAACATGGAACAGGTAAAAGAAAGAAAAATGATTTTAAAAAATGCTATGGTAATGATGCAGTTGAAATGGTTAGAAAAGCAAAATTAGCAGTTGACCCTGATTTTTTATTAAATAATGGGAATGTTATTTAAAATTAAGAATTATTAAATTTTTCTTTTTGAGCTTTATAGTATTTACTTGAAGGATTTATATCAATTGCTTGATTAATGGTTTTTATAGCCTCATTGTTTTTCCCCATTTTCCATAAAATTTCAGCTTTAGTATCTAAAATATCTGGATATTGAGTTGCTGTTTTTTCAAGTAATTGTAATGCATGATTAACTTTAAGAAGTGCATCTTCTAAGTTGATATTTAATTCAGCCATCCTCCATGAATACTTATTTAAGAAGTTATAATTATTGTGTAATTGATTTAAATATTTATTATAAGTAGTAATTTCAGCCTCATTTTCTTGTTTTCTTTTATAATAATTAATTAAATCATAAATAGCATTTTCAAAATACTCTTCTATTTGATAATTATTTAAATAGGCTAACATCGGTTTTAATTTATCATTTTCTAAAGATAGCGATGCAATATGATATTTTGCTTTATCAAAATCTTTTTTTGATAAATTAGCAGTTCTTTCAAGTTGCATATATAATGCTAAGGCACGCTGCGTATCCCCTTTATCATTATATTTGTCAGCTAAAGAACTTAAAATTTCAGCTGAATGATTATTTTTATTATATTCATTTAAATAATATGTAAATGTATCTTGCCCATTTATTACATTTTGCATTTTAATAATGAATTCATAAGCGGGGATATAGCCATAGAATCTATCTAGTTCATTCCCATTTGAATCTAGGAAAAGGACTAAAGGATATCCGTTACCATTAAATTTTTCGAATAAATTTTGTCCATAATTTGTTTCAGCATCAATTTTAAGATTTATAAAATTATTGGTTGCTAATTTTATTACATCAGGGTTATTTAGAGTAGATGTATCCAACATCTTACAAGGACCTCACCACGTTGCATAGAAGTCAACCATAATCAATTTATTGTAATCATTAATGGCTTCTTCAAGTGTTAATTCATCCCATGGAAAATGATTTTTTGAGCAACTACATAGTAATAATAAAAAAGTAAATATTATTTTTTTCATTTAATGTGTATGATTAGGGTCGCTATGATCATGCATATGTGGATCATCTATAATTTCTAATAATTCAACTTCAAAAATTAGTGTTGCATTAGGTGGTATTACTCCTCCTGCACCTCTTGGGCCATATGCTAGGTTTGGAGGTATAATGAATTTTGCTTTTGCTCCTTGGTTAAGTAATTGTATCCCCTCATTCCACCCAGCAATTACTCTACCTCCTATTATGAATTCAAAGGGTTGGTTTCTGTCATATGAAGAATCAAATTTTGTTCCATTAAGTAGAAAACCTGCATAATGTACTTTAACCATTTGTCCAGGGTATGGAGTATCGCCAGTTCCCTCATTTAATACAATATATTTTAAACCACTTTCTGTGGTTATAGCATCTTTGGTAAGTTTTTTTAACTCTTCATCTTGCTTTTGTTTTTTTTCTTTTAATTCAGCAATTGCCCTATCTTTAGATTCTTGAAAAATTTTGGCAGCATCAAAATTTTGCGCAGCCTTACCATCTCTAATAATTTTTACTTGTATTATAATATCATCTTGTTCAATAGCATTGACAACTTCTAATCCTTTGATTACGTTTCCAAACACAGAGTGTTTATTATCTAACCATGGTGTTGCTTTATGTGTTATAAAAAATTGACTGCCATTAGTTCCAGGGCCAGCATTAGCCATAGATAAAATTCCAGGTTTGTCATGCTTTAAATCTTGATGAAATTCATCAGCAAATTGATATCCTGGACCACCTCTCCCAGTTCCAGTAGGATCACCTCCTTGAATCATGAAATCTTTTATTACTCTATGAAATTTGATACCATCATAGTATGGTTCTCCTAAGCTTTTTGCATCACTAGGAATTTGTCCTTCTGCAAGACCAACAAAGTTAGCTACGGTCATAGGAGTTTTTTCAAATTCTAAATTAATAGTAATATCGCCTTTATTTGTTGTAATGATAGCTTGCATTGTACTCTCTCCTACTTCAATTTTTGTTTCTTCTGCTTCACCTTTGTCAAATTTGCAACCAACTATTACAAATATAAAAGTTATGTATAATAAAATATTTTGTCTATTCATGTTTCCTCTCTTATAATTAATTTTCTAGTATCATATTCATTAGAATCAATATATCAACAATATTAATGATATCATCATCATTAATATCTGCTAATTGTAATTGTTCTTCATTTAAATCTTGTAATTCTAAAATGGCATTTACAATTAATATAACATCTACAATGTTTATAGCTCCATCTTGTGTAACATCGCCTAAATTTATTTCTTCTTCCTCTTCCTCTTCATAAAAATATATTCTATAAATTAATGTTTGATCTATTATAAATGGATTGGGAATGTTATTTTGATAGTTTGCTATATTCCATGTACGATTAATCTCTAAGTTATTAGGAGGATCTTCATTATGCCATTGATATAAAATATCCTTTTGTGAATTGAAAAAATTATCATCAGCAACATTTTGATAAATAGTATAAAAGTAAAAAATAGCTCTTGCAATATCCCCTTTATTATCTTCTCTAGGCTCAAATCCAGTATCGTGATTCTCAGAATATTCATTTATATTATTTGATGGGATATTACTGGATGTATAATTGAGCCAAAACCATGTTTCAGTTACATTGTCATTAATATTTTTAAATGCTTTATTTCCTCTAGTCGAATTTATATTACTTTTACATGGTCTCAGATGATGCATATCACTTTTCATTGGAGACACATTCGCACCTAGACTTTGTGGCCATAAGTGTTCACAATTCATACCGTTGTCATAGAGATGGGTACTTGGGTCAGAACCATTTAGTTGTACGGAATAATTACTATAAATACAATATACAGCACCATTATTATTATCTATATCTTCATATAAAATATCTCGTGCATTATCATAGCTTTGAACGCTAGGCGTAGTATAATTGTTTTTTATATATTCTAATAATTCATTGCTATGCAAATTAGGAGCAATCTCTTCTTGAGTAAAAATTAAACTTAGAAATATATATATAATTTTTTTCATAATTCTTATAAAATTTAATAAAAGTTAATATATAAAAATTAACTATAGATAATTAAATTAACTATTAATTCATCTTAAAGTTAAACATATGATTAGTAGAAAAAATATACTTAATAAATTTAAATGGTTAAATGATTCAAATAGACATTTTATTATTTCTGCTAATTATGATGGTTTAATTTGTGCTGCTTTTTTATCTCATTATTTAAATTGGAAATTGGTGGGATATTATAATATGGAGAAAATTTGGATTTCTGATACAGGGGTTCAAAATAAAAAAGATTTAATATGGGTTGATTTAGATATTTTGCCTAGGACAGGCAAAACATTAGGAGGACACATTGTTAAATTAGAAGATAGTATTCCATCAGGTTTTGATTCTTCATGTAATCCAAATATTTTACTGAATTTATCTAATAAAGATTTTACAAAAAAATATCCCTTATCTACATTGGCTTTTTTAATGTGGCTTTTTAATATTCAAATTCCCAGTAAAAATTTTGCTAAATTTTTGATTTTACATAGTGATGCAATATGGCTTAAATATCAAAGATATACAAAAAATTTTAATGATTGGTTGGCATTATTAGATGATTATAAATGGGAAAAATTATTTAATAATATAGATAGTTTAAATTATGATAAAAAAGTAGATCAGATATTTTATCCTCAATTGATTAATGCTGGTGCTATTTCTGGATTTAGTAAATTACATAGTAAATATCTTAATATTAAAAGTAGAGAATCTAAATTCAATCCTGATTGGGATGAGGATGTCATATTAAATTTATTACATATATTCGCTGAACATTTATCGTGGAATCCTTTAAAATTACCTAAAATTAATAAAAAAATTAATGGACAAAAAAAATCTATTCTTATAGAAGAGGTTAGAGCAATAGGATTATCTAATTTCATTAAGAAAAATAAAATATTTTCTTATGCTATTACTTCTCCAAAAATTATTAAATACACTGTTTTTGATACTATTAAATGATTAATACATTATGAATAATCTTAACGACTTGATTAGTGAGTATGGCGAGCCTAATGCTTTAATTGATAATTTTAATTTAGAATTTGGTTATGCTATTTGGGGATATGAACAAATTTATCATTATTCAATTGATGGGCAATATTATAATAATAATCCAATAGATTCATCATCATTAAATTTTTTAGATGATTTGTTAGATAATTGGTGTCAGTCTTCATTAGATGTGAAAGCATTAGGGTTTTTAAGTTATGATGTGAAAAATATTTTTTATCCACACATAGATTTTAAAAATTCAAGTAATCCATTACCATATATTTGGTTTATTAAGCCTAAATTAGTAAAACCTTATTATATCAATGTTGATTATTCTAATTCCAATGATGTTTTGCTCTCCAATGTAAAAACTTCAATGAGTTTAGCTAAATATAAAAATTTAATTAAAGAAATTAAGGATGAGCTTAAAGCTGGTAATACATATCAAATTAATTTTACTATGCAGAAAATATTTAATATTCATAAAAGTCCAATTGATAGTTATTTGCAAATCAGGAATTATGCAAAGCCACGTTATGGCTATTATTTAAATATAGGTAATGAACAAGTTCTTAGTTTTTCACCCGAAAATTTTTTTCATACAGAAGATCATTTGATTTATACTCATCCTATGAAAGGTACTATTAATAGATCTAAAAATAATTTAATAGATAGTCAATTAAAACAAGCCTTAATTGATAGTGTTAAAGATAAGGCTGAACATATTATGATTGTAGATTTATTAAGAAATGATTTAGGAAAAATATGTAAGTATGATAGCATAAGGGTTAAAAATTTGTTTTCTGTTGAGAGTTACCCCACAGTTCATCAAATGGTTAGTTGTATATCGGGAGAATTATCAGAAAATATAAAATATTCAGATATTTTTAAGGCATTATGCCCTGGTGGTTCTATAACAGGAGCACCAAAAGAGAGTTCAATGAAAATTATTGATAGACTAGAAAATTATAATAGAGGCTTATATACTGGCACGATTGGATATATAGGTAATGATAATAATATGAATTTTAATATTGCGATTAGAACAATGATGGTTAATCAGAGTAAGGCTCAATATTATGCAGGTGGTGGCATTGTATGGGATTCTAATTATCGTAATGAATGGGAAGAAGTAAAATTAAAAACTAAAATTTTAGACCAATTTATAGGAGATTAGTTATGCAGTATTATGTTAATGGTAAATTTCAATCTAATGTAGATGCAAGTATTCCATTAAATGATGCCGGTTTTTTATATGGTGATGGCTTGTTTGAAACGATGAGATTTGAAAATAAGAAAATTTTTGCATATGACAAGCATTTAGATAGGCTTTATAAAGGCTTATCTGTTATTGGTTTAAAAATTGAACAAGATAAATCTTCTTTAATAGAACTTTTAAACAAAGTTATTAACATTAATAATTTGAATTCTGGGATTATTAGATTAATGGTTACAAGAGGAGTTTCTGATCAGGCGTTGCCAGCTTATAATATTCCCTCATTATATATTAGTATTAAGCCATTTTATGATATTCCGATTAAACCTGTTAAAGTGATTTATCTAGATGAAACAGCTTATCCTATTATTCGCTTTACTCCAGCGATTAAATCAATGAATTATATTGGTAATATGCTTGCAAAACGAGATTGTGATCAGAAAGATGGTTTTGAACCAGTATTTTATAATAAAAATAAAATTATTACAGAGTGTGCTATTAGAAATATTTTTTTTATTAAAAATAAAACATTATATACTCCAACTTTAGATTTGGGTATTTTATCTGGAGTTATGCGTGAAACTATTTTAAATATCGCCAGGGATTTTAATATGGATATTAAGGAAACGTATATTGATTATAATACAATTAATGATATGGATGAGGCCTTTATTTCATCTACGGGAATAGGTCTGTTAGCTTGTTATTGGAATGATTGGTCGTCAGATTATTATTATACAAATATCATTAAAAAAGAACTATTTAAAAGGATTAAAAATAATTAATTTATTAACATGAAATTACCTCTATTAACTACAGAAACAATGTCTATTAAAGGTCAGGATCTATTGGATAAAATTAAAAAAGATTTTATTGGTCTTGATACAGAGTATCAAACTGTTGATGGCAAAAATTCAAAACGTATTTATTTAGATACCACAGCATCTTCATTAATGATGGGTGTAGCTCATAGAGCATCAAATGAATTTTTAAAACATTATGCCAATACTCATTCTTTGCTTCATTTTAGTGCACGTATATCTACTAAAACATATAATTGGATACATGATAGAATTTTAGAATTTGTTCATGCAGATCCTAATGATTTTACATGTTTTTTTATGGGAAGTGGTGTAACTGCTGGCATGAATAGAATGGCTAAAACTTTACAGCGTTTAAGACCAGAAAAAGATATGGTTTTGGTGTCAATTATGGAACATCATTCTAATGATTTACCTCATAGAAAGCATGGTGGAAAAGTTATGCATATTCCTATTAGCAATATGAATGCCAATATGGGTGGTATTGATATGGATATATTTGAAAAATATTTAATTCAATTTCAAGATAGAATCAATTATGTATCAATTACAGGATTAAGTAATGTTACAGGTATTATTAATCCTATTAATAAAATTGCTAAATTAGCTCATAAATATGGTGCTTATGTTATTGTTGATGCAGCACAAATGGCTGCCCATGTACCTATTTATATGAGTGGGTTTGATGATAAAGATATGGAAATTGATGCATTATTGTTTTCTGGACATAAAACTTATGCTCCTGGTTCACCGGGTGTTATAATTGCACGCAAATCATTTATGTCAGCCATTGAACCGGAGGAAGTTGGTGGTGGTATGGTAGATAAAGTTTTCCCAGATAATTATTTTGTATCCAAAAAATTTCCAGATAGAGAAGAAGCTGGAACTCCTAATATTTTAGGTGCTATTACTTTAGGTTCAGCTATACATGTTCTAGATAGTATTGGTATGGATATTATTTTGAAAAAAGATTTAGAACTTACGCAATATGCTATTGAAGCAATGAAAGCATATGAAGATATTTTTATTTATGGTGAGGCTAATTCTAATGATTATAAGCGAGCCGGTACTATTTCTTTTAATATTTTAGGTATGGACCATGGCTTAGTGGCTGCTATTTTAAATGATTATTTTAATATTGCGGTTCGTAATGAATGTTTTTGTGCTCATCCCTATGTTGAGAAAATGTTACATATGACACATAAGGATGAAATTGATAATTTAGATTGTTTAGATGATCATTTAACTTGGAAAGTTGAACCTTGGATGGGTATGGTTAGAGCTAGTTTTGGTTTATATAATACTAAAGAAGATATCGATGTTTTAATTGCTGCTTTGAGTAAAATTATTAATAATAAATCGATGTTTTCCAATGCATATACCATAAATGAAGATGGTGATTATAAACACAAAGAATTTACATTTTCTAGTAAAGATTTTTTTAGTTTAACAGGAACTATAGATAACGATATTATATCTAAATAATTCATTATAATATGGAAGCTAATAACCGTATTAAAGAACTCCGTATAATTCTTAATGAGCATAATATTAATTATTATGTTAATGATAATCCTACTATTTCAGATTCTGAATATGACTCTTTATTAAGAGAATTGCAAGCATTAGAACAAAAATATCCTGAGTTACTAACCTTAGATTCACCTACACAAAGAATTGGGGGTACTGTATTACCAGAATTTCAAACGATTACTCATCGCTTACCAATGCAATCCTTATCTAATGCAATGGATATTTCAGAATTAGAGGCTTTTAATAAACAAATTAAAAAATTATTAAATATTGAATATGATATAGAATATATTGCTGAACCTAAATTAGATGGTTTGGCAGTAGAGTTGGTTTATGAAAATGGTTTATTTTCTTATGGTTCAACACGGGGAGATGGTATTGTAGGTGAAGATATTACACACAACCTAAGAACTATTAAATCTATTCCTTTATCTTTAAATGATTCCAATCCACCCCAACTTTTAGAAGTTAGAGGTGAAGTTTTTATTAATAAAGATGATTTTGATTTGTTAAATAAAAAACGCAGTAAAAATAATCAACCTTTATTTGCTAATCCTCGTAATTGTGCTGCAGGAAGTTTGAGGCAATTAGATTCAAGTATTGCAATGGAAAGACCTTTGCGTATTTTTTGTTATGCCCCTGGCTTTATTGATGGTATGAACTTTTCTTCTCAAATAGAATTTTTGAATCAATTACCTAAATGGGGATTTCCTGTCAATCCCTTTATTGAACAAGGTAAGGGCATTGATTTTTTAATAGACTATTATCAAAGAGCAGAATTGTTAAGAAGTAAAATTAATTATGATATTGATGGAGTTGTATTTAAAGTTAATTCATATCAATATCAAGCAGATTTGGGAATACGCAGTAAATCTCCAAGATGGGCAATTGCAGGAAAACTTAAAGCAGAGCAGGCAACAACAATTATAGAAAATATTATTATTAGTGTAGGCAGAACAGGTGCCCTTACTCCTGTTGCTAAACTTAAGCCTGTCAATATTGGTGGTGTTATTGTTTCAAATGCTACATTGCATAATCAAGATGAAATTAATAGAAAAGATATTAGAGTTGGTGATACTGTATTAGTGCAAAGAGCGGGAGATGTAATCCCTGAAGTTGTTAAAGTTATTCTTCAAAAAAGAAAGAGTAATAATGAAGCTTTTATTATACCCAGTGAATGCCCAATATGTAATGCTTTAGCTTCAAAATCTAAAGATGAAGCTGTTGCACGTTGTATTAATATGAAATGTCCTGCAAAAATCAAGGGATCCATTGAACATTTTGTATCTAAAAATTGTCTTAATATTGATGGGTTAGGAGTGAAAATAGTAGAATTATTGATTAATGAAAAACTTATACATAATATTAGTGATATTTATTATTTAAAACATCAAGATATAGCTGCACTTGATGGAATGGGCAATAAGTCTGCTAAGAATATTATTGATTCTATTAACAAATCTAAAAATACTACATTAGCTCGTTTTGTATATGGTTTAGGTATTCGTCATGTTGGTCAAAATTCAGCTAAAATTTTAGAAAGATATGCACAGGGCAATATTGATAATTTAATTAATGCAAATAAAAATAATTTACTAGATTTAAACGATATTGGAGATGTAATGGCAGAATCTATTATTGCTTATTTTAATAATTTAGATAATATTAATATTATTGATAAATGTTTAGTTGGTGGTATTCAATTTGAAGAAGTGAATGTTATTATTAAATCATCTATAACAGATAAAACTTTCGTTTTTACGGGTAATCTTGGTTCATTATCAAGAAAAGATGCTATTAAAATGATTGAAAAATATGGTGCAAAGAGTTCTAGTTCTGTGAGCTCTAAAACAGATTATCTCATCGCTGGTGAAAAGGCTGGCAGTAAATTAAAAAAAGCCAATGATTTAAATGTTAAAATATTAACGCTAGCAGATTTTAAAAGTCTAATAGAATCATGTGAAGTGTAAATAATGGAACTTTTTAAAAATATAGGAGTATTATATGTATTAGTAACTCCTCCTAAGTTATTAATAAGATGAGATAATATAAAGAGTCAGTGTCCGCTGACTCTTTTTATTTTTATATCTGAATTTTTATTTTTTTTCTTTATATTATTTGTAAAATTATTGGGAGGAGTATTTTTTATGTCAGAAGAAAATATTCAAGTCACATCAAATGTGTTAACAATTGGTAATATTTTAAGTAATACTTTTAGAATTGCTCAAAAAAATGCACTTAACATAATTTTTTTAACTCTTGCATGGATTTTAACTATATGGATTCCATATGTTAATGTAGGTACAACGATTGCATTATGGGGGCTTTGTATTGCTATTGCTAGAGATGAAAAATTTACTATAGATAATTTATTTTCAGCTCAGTATCGTAAACCTATGGGAGAATTTTTTCTTTTATATGGTATGATTATGGTTGGTGCGACAGTAGGATTACTTTTTTTATATATTCCAGGTGTTATTATTGGGATAGCATGGAGTCAGGCTATTTATCTATTAGTAGATAAAAATTTAAATCCTATGGAAGCTATTAAAATAAGCAATGAAATTACATATGGTGAAAAATGGTATATAATTGGTGCTTATTTTACTTTAACTATATGCTTTTATATTGGTGCTATTATATTGTTTTCTCTTATTTATAGCGGTATGCCATATTTTTTAGTAATGATATTATCATTAGCATTATATATGGGTTTTCTAGTATGTATGATGTGTTGCTCGGCATACATTTATAGTGAACTTAGTAAAAAGTTAGATTAGAAATCGGTTAATTTTTTTGCCAGCTCTGATGGTTTATGTGCATAATAAAGGGCATTCTCTTTAGTGATGAGATTATCATTATATAGAGCAAGTATAGAATCATCCATTCTTATCATTCCATCTTTTGCACCGCTTAATATATAATTATCTATTTGATGAATATTATTTTCTCTAATTAGTGCTTTAATAGATGGCGTATTAACTAGAATTTCTAGAGCTAAAGATCGTTCATTCTCAATATTAGGTATTAATTGTTGAGATATAATTGCTACTAAAGACATTGATAAATTCATTCTAATAACTTCTTGTTTTTCAGGAGGGAATACATCGACGAGCCTTGTAATAGTTCCTGCCGCATTATTAGTATGTAATGTGGCTAAAACTAAATGACCTGTTTCGGCAATAGTTAATGCTGTAGCCATGGATTCAGCATCTCTTAATTCACCTATTACAACTAAGTCAGGGTCCTGTCTAAGTGCACTTTTTAAAGCTCCTGCAAAGGTTGGACTATCAATACCAATTTCTCTTTGATTTATCAATGCTTTTGAATGAGGATATAAATATTCTATTGGATCTTCTATAGTAATAATATGTCCTTCTAATTCAGATGATATTTTTTGGACCATTGTAGCAAGTGTTGTTGATTTACCGCTACCTGTTCCTCCAGTTATCAATATGAGACCCTTACGCTGTTCTGTTAATTTTAAGATTGTTTCAGAAAACCCCAAATTTTGTATATTAGGAACTTCAAATGGTAGGCGTCTAAATGCAGCAACAATACTGCCCCTTTGTTTAAATGCATTCACCCTAAATCGGCTTAAGCCAGGGATGCCAATTGTAAAGTCAAATTCATTTCCATCAATTATATTTTGGAGTTGCTCATCAGACAAATATTCTTGGAGTAATTTTTTAATTTGTTCTGCATTTAACTTATTATCATCAATAGGATTTAGTTGTCCATTGATTCTCATTCTAGGTGGGCTACCAATAGATAAATGCAAATCGCTTGCATTTTTTTCATTCATTAATTCTAAAAGGCTTTTAAGATTTTGCATGATAAAAAATCTATTTATTCAAAAACATTCCAACGAATATCTTTAGTTATATATTCAAAATTTAAGGAGTCAGGAATTTGTATATTAATTTCAAAATTTCCTTTTTGAGCTGGTTCTATTGCGGTATCAGATATTACACCATTTAAGTAAACTATATTTTGTCCTTGAATAAATGTAGAGTCAGAATAAACTGGACTTGTATCATCAGCCCAAAAATTATATATAACTCTTACAAAATCAGCTCTTCTTAATCCATTATTTACTACTTCTCCTATATAAGATATTGAACTATCTTCATTGATACGCTCCTCAACCTCTTTACTAGTAAATTCTACAACAGGTTGTAGAGGTGCTTTTTCTTTTATATCTGCAATAAACTCTTTTTCAAGAGTAAGTTGTCCTATTTGTGTTTTTAATATCATTTTATCCGCATCTTCAAAAATAATAGTCCCATCAATAATCGTTCCATTGGTCATTATAATTTCATGTTTTAAATGGGGAGTATTTACCATTTTTAGTAATTCCATATTAACAGATGGGTAATGTAATTTTGTCTCATATTCTATAATTTGACTTTTTAAATCTATAATTTGAGTTTGAATATCTGCTATTGATTGACTAAGAGGATAAAATGGTGATGAATCTTGAATTAGAGTAGATTTTTTATTATCTTTTTTTTCTGTATTATTAGTTTGAATATCTTTTTTTCCAGCACAATTCATCAATATACAACTGATTATTATTAAATAATATTTTAAATATTTATTCAAGATTATTATCCGTATTTATATTATTAGAATTTAGCATAGCTTTATATGCTGCATTACGAATCGTATTCATGTATTCATTATTAGCATTTAGTTTATTTGCAAGATTAAGTATATCAAAATAAAATTCATAGTTATCAGGGTTTTCTAAAATAGGAACAATATAATCTAAAACTTTACTATCATTAAAGTTTGCTAAACTATTAATTGCTTTAGTTCTTAATAATCTAGGGAAACCATCTGTTGTTGCAATTTCTATAAATGTTGGTTTAATTTGAGGATTATTGTATTCATCCATTGCAGACATAATAGAATGTAGGCTTGCATAATATCTATTTTTACCTGTTTGAAATGATTCTAGTAGCGCCATAGTCATTCTATCATTTTGAATATCATTCATTGCATTATTAACAAAACTTAGCATTTCCTCATTTGTTTCAGGATCACCTAACATTTCTATAAAATAATCTACTAGTTCTGGAGCATTTTTTCTTGATAATACCTCAACAGCGGTATTTCTAATTCTAATATTAATATTTTTATCACTGGCTATATTCATTAAAAGAGGAATAGACCTATCATCATCCATATTTCCTAGAGTTAATGTTAAGAGTTCATTCATTCTCGAGTGATTAGTCATACTTATTTCATATAAATCAATTAGAGTTAATATTTCATCATTAGAGCCATTTTCTCCTATTGCATTAACTATGGTTTCTCTTAAGTCCATAATTTTATTTTCAGAATTTTTGAGGCCCTTAACTAATGAATTTGTTGATTGTAAATCACCATAATTTTGTAAGATATCAATTGATTTAATTAGATATTCTAATTCTATGAATTCCACATTTTCTACCGTTGATTTAATAGCATCTTTTACTAATGGGCTATCTATGTTTGACAAAATATCCAGGCATAATATTCTAATATCATATAATTGATTTTTATCTTGATAAATTTTTATTAATACATCTAATGCAGATTGATTTCCAAATTCATATAATGTTTTTAATTGATAAATTTCCTCAGGATTATAGGGCTCCTGTTTAATAACAAAACTTTTACCTAAAAGCTTTTTCTTTGCTCTTGGTTTCATATTTTTTATATCATCTGCACTAATTAAATCAGTTTTTTTAGAAAAAATTGCAGAAATAAAAATTAAACCAATTATAAATATAAGTTTTCTATTCATTACTTTCCATTGATGAAGGTCTATTAATATTATTCAATTAATTTACTATTATCAAGCTAATTCTATAAATTCCTTCCAATTACCTTGCCAAATTTCATTTTTATTTAAAGTGGTAACTGTATATTTTCCTAGCCAATCACCTAAAAAAATTAAGGAAGATTTTTCATGATTAATAATTTTTTGTTGATGGTAATGCCCAACCATTACAATGTCAATATTATTAGCCCATTTATTTTTTGCATAATGCAATATATCTGTCATAATAGTATTAATAAATTTATCATTGTGATTATAATGAGAACTTGATCTTGATAATTTATTAGCAAGTTTAAAGCTAATACGTGGTGGAAATAATTTAAATAAACGAATAAACAATTTGCTTCTAATAATTTTTTTCATGAATCTATATCCATAATCATTTTTTAGTAATCCATCTCCATGTGTTATTAAAATTTTTTTATTATTATAATCAAATTCTAAATCTTGTTTATGAAAAATTAAATCAGTTGTTTTTGATAAATATCCAAAATCCCAATAGTCATGATTTCCTGCAATATAATGAATATCAATTCCTGATTCTTTTAATTCTAATAGTGCTTGAATAATATTTTGATAGCCATTCGGGATTGCATAATCTGTTTCAAACCAAAAATCAAAAAAATCTCCACCAATGATTAAGGTGCCCTCTTGTTTTTTTTTAATTTTATTAAAAATAGCAAATAGTTTTTCCCTCCTTGATTGCTCTTCGCCATTATCATTCATCATAAAATGATTATCAGATATAATATAAAAAGGTCCCTGCATATGCTTAAATTATTTTATAATTAGTTATAATTATTATATTAATTTAAAAAATAATATATATAAAATTTGTAAATATAAAAATGAGTCTTCTACGTCAAATTATTAAATGTTTTTTATTAGTATCTTTAGTGCTCCCTCAGTTTGGTAAGAATAAAGTACAGTATCAGCAATTTGATTGGTCATATATTAAAACGCAGCATTTTGATATATATTATTATTCTGAAGGTAAGAATCAGGCAGAATTTGTTGCTTATTATGCTGAAGAAGCATACAAAAAAATATCTACTTTAATTGGATGGGAATTAAACAAAAGATCCGATATTTTTGTTTATAATTCTCATAATGATTTTCAGCAAACTAACATTGTTTCTGCACATATGGGCGAAGGTGTAGGTGGAGTCACAGAATTATTTAAAAATAGAATGGTTATACCCTATAATGGCTCTTTACAAGAGTTTAAGCATGTGATATATCATGAGTTAGTTCATGTTTTTATTAATGATGGTATATATGGTGGTACAATTATGAATGCTATTAAAAATAATGCAGTTATGATTCCATTATGGATGAATGAAGGCTTAGCGGAGTATCTTTCAGATGATTGGGATACAAATTCTGATATGTGGTTAAGAGATATTGCAATCAATAGTTCTCCAATGCCAGATATACCATATTTAAATGGTTATTTAGCTTATAGGGGTGGTCAGTCAGTGTGGAATTTTATAACCGATAAATGGGGAGAAGAAATTATTGCGGAATTATTTAATAATATTAAATATAAAAATGATACAAATAAGGCAATTGAGGTAACGCTTGGAATTAATTTAGAAGAATTATCCCATCAATGGCATCAGTATTTACAAAAAAAATATTGGGCTGATGTTGAACATAGAGATCATATTCAAGATATTTCCAGACAAATAACTAATCATGATGAATTAAATAATAATTATAATATTGGTCCCTCTGTTTCTCCTGATGGTTCAAAACTTGCCATTTATTCAAATAAAAATGGAGGTATGGCAATATATATTATATCATTAGATACAGGAGAATTTTTATCTAAGTTGGTATCTGCTCAAGTTACATCAGAAATTGAAGAATTGCATATATTAAAGCCCGGTATTACATGGTCTCCTAATGGAGAAAAATTAGCTTTTGCAGTAAAATCTGGTGGTAGCGATGCATTGATTATTATGGATGTTGAGAATCCTAAATCTAGGATTAAAAAAATATTTAATATTGAGGGTATATATAGACCTGTGTGGAACTCAAAAAATAATAAAATTGCATTTATTGGTTATAATAATTTTGCTAGTGATATTTTTATTTATGATTTAGATAGAGATAATTTAGAACAGGCTACTAATGATATATTTAGTGATATTCAGGTTACTTGGCATCCTGATGGAAAATCTTTATTAATGGTATCTGATAGGGGAAATTATATATCTTCAAATAATCGAGATATTTTATCAGTTACAGGTAATCATTATAATTTTAGTAATTATGATATTTATCAATTAGATATGGATTATAATATTACAAGATTAACAAATACACCCTATGATGAAATCTATCCTGAATATTCACCAGATGGAAAATCAATTGCATATATATCTGATCAATCTGGTATTAATAATATATATATTACACAAAATCAGTTTTTAACTTCTAAAAATATTACAAATGTTTTAACAGGCATTACACAAATTGATTGGTTTACTGATACTGAATTAATTTTTACAGGTTTCTATAATAGTGGATATGATATATTTCTTTTATCTGATATTTTTACAAAATTTGAACATAATAATCCTATTATAGATTCAAAATGGAAAAGTAATAAGAAAATTAATAATTTGTTAAGAGAGTCTAACTTTTATCAATCTAGTAAAAATTATTCTCAATATCAATTTAAACCCAATATTTCTAACCATATAATTCAATCAGAATTCACTACTATTGATAGTATTGGTATGCATATACCTTATAAATATCAAAGACGCTTTACTTTAGATTATTATGGAGCACAATATGAATATGATGTTTTGCAAAATCAGGGACAAGGTATAGGTTATTTTTTATTTAGTGATATTTTAGGCAATCATAAAATAGCGCTTCAAACATCATTGGTTATTGATTTTAAACATACAGATATTTTATTAGACTATACTAATTTAGAAAATAGAATTAACTGGGGGTTACTCTTTTATAATAATTCTATAGTATCATCATATATGTGGGATCCCTTTAATAATCAAGGTAGTTATGATTTATTTAAAGATGTAGGTTTGAATATTAATTTTGATAATCCATTTTCTAGGTTTAGTAGAATTGAATGGGGTTTTCATCATAATTATTTAGAAAAAAATACAGAAACTACAGATTGGTTTGGTAATACTAATACGGATTATGTAGAATCATTTAATTTGACAAGTTATTATATTAAATATGTTTGGGATAATACTCAATTTTTTGGTGGCAATCGAACATTTATTGAATATATGTCAGCCCCTTCTAGTAAACATAGTGATTATCAATTTGATAAACTTGAAATTGATTCTAGAAATTATATTAATTTATCTAGTAATGGTTATGTAACTTTAGCATCTCGATTGTTTTTTGGTTCTAGTTGGGGTAATGATGCCAGAGTTTTTGGTATTGGTGGTTCAGGATATAATACTTTATTTCATGGTGATAATAATTTATTAAATAGTTCTTATATTGATCAAATGGCTTATTATCAATATATATCAATGAATAATTTTCAATTTCCAATACGTGGTTATAATATTGCTCAAAAATTTGGTAATAAAGCTTTAATTGCTAATTTAGAATTACGATTACCTTTTTTAATTTATTATTTCCCTACGATTAAATATTTAGGACAAATTTTTGGAGTAATTTTTGTTGATGCAGGGGTTGCTTGGAATGAAGAATTTCCTGATTTTTCTAATAGTGATAATTGGGATTTATTGGATAGTGAAGGATGGATTATGTCTTGTGGATTTGGACCAAGATTTTATTTTTTGGGTATGCCTTGGAAATTAGATTATGCTTGGCAATATAATCCTCATAAAGGTATTATTTCATCTAGAAAATGGTATTTATCTATAGGATTTGATTTTTAATGAATAAATATATACATATATATACTGATGGTGCTTGTAGAGGAAATCCCGGTCCTGGTGGATGGGGTGCACTTTTAATCTATGAAAATTATAAAAAAGAAATTAAAGGTGGCTCTTTATTAACTACTAATAATATTATGGAATTAACAGCGGTAATTGAAGCTTTATCAATGTTGAAATTTTCTTCTCAAGTTATTATTACTACAGATTCTAATTATGTTAAAAATGGTATTACTAAGTGGATACATAATTGGAAGGCTAAAGGATGGAAAACAGCAAGTAAAAAACCAGTTAAAAATAAAGATTTATGGATTAAACTAGATCAATTGGCAGCTAATCATACCATAGATTGGAAATGGGTAAAAGGCCATAGCGGTCATCAAGAAAATGAAAGAGCAGACTTATTGGCTAATGAAGGTATTGATGATTTGTATAAATAATGTGATTTATATCACAACAATTATTGCTAACAATTTTTAATATTTGATTACAAGGTTAAGATAGTCGGTTGATTATCTAGCATAAAAAAGGGGAAGTGGTTGCTTCCCCTTTGCTATAATTATTGTAATATTAAATTTACTAAACCTATAATATCTAATATATTTAATATATTATCCTCATTAATATCACCAGCAATTAAATCATAATCAGAAGCAGTATTATTACCTAATACAATATTAACTAACAAAATAATATCAAGAATACTAATTGTTGTATCTTGATTCATATCTCCTATATTAATATTAGATTCTTCAACATAATAATTAAGTATAATATTATTATTATACTTAATATGATTATTCTCATTTGATATAACTTTTAAATTCAGTTCAAATTCTCCAGAGGGAATATTGGTATCAAATTCTATAAGATATGGATTAGCAATCATTGCCTCTCCAGAATTAATATTTCCATAGTTTATTGTAGGATTTATAATATTAATATATGGGTTATTTGTTTCTAAAGTTGCATATAAATTTGTAGCATTCCCCCAATTGGGATTATTGAAAAGTATAATAGAAAATTCACAATTTTCACCTGATTCTATAAATTGATCATTCCCACATATAATATCTTCTCCCACGTATTCAATTTTTGGGAATAATGGCGTGGTAATCGCATAATAGCTATCTACTCTTCCACTTCCAAGCATTCCTTGTAGATAATTTTCATTATTAATATTATAGATAATGGGATCTGCTGTACCAAGTACCATAGTTTCTAGCATTACATTATTCCAATCAGGGTGTAATGCTTTTAATAGTCCAAAAACGCTTGCAGCTATCGGTGAAGCCATTGAAGAACCATCCCATGATGCATATCCATTACATGTAGTACTACGAATGTTTTCTCCAGGAGATGATAAATCAATTGTTTCATGATATGTTCCCCAGTGATTCCATTGATTATTTGAGCCAAGGGGAGCTACAGCAATAACATTATCATATCCGGATGGATATTGAATTGCATATTCCTGACCATTATTTCCATTACCACCAGCACATACAATAATACTATTATAATCATTATAGCATACATTGATAGTTGCTTGCTCATACTGATTATATCCAACACCCCCCCAACTATTATTTATAATAGTAAATCCTGATGAATAATATCCTGCTTTTGCAGCATATAAAATTCCTGCGAATCCATCAGTTATATATATTTGCCCTGATTGATTTTCATCTGATACTTTTACAGCCATAATTTTACAATTAAAAGCTGTGGATGCAATACCAATATTATTATCTGTTGTCGCTGCTAATAATCCAGCTACATGGGTACCATGAGACCAAGAATTAGTATGTGGTGGATCCGGATTATTATCATCAATACCACCATATCCGGCAGGGTCCCATCCGATTAAATCATCAATAAAAGTATTGGGATTATCATCCCAATCATCATCATCAATTCCATTTAAATCACCAGGATCAAGGTACCAATTTGACCCAGAACCTTCAATTGTTCGGCCATCGCCATCAGCATCTTCTGCTAAATTTTGCCATATATTATTTTTTAAATCAGGATGGCTATAATTAACACCAAGATCTACAGATGCTAAAATTACATTTTGGCTTCCAGGGATTTCTCCATTATTTGTCCATATTTCCCATGCATCATTAGAATTAATTGCAGGTAAATACCATTGATTATTATAGTAAGAATCATTTGGGGTATAGAATGGTTTTCTTAAATAATCAAATTCAGCAGAATGAATTATATCAATATTTTCTATTTGTTGTTTTATATCAATTAATTTTTGATAGGTTTGTTTTGGAAATCTTAGTTTATAGATTTTACTTAAATTTATATCATCATCAATATCTTTATTTGTAGCTCCTGGTAGCCATAATTCTATTGTACTATTATTAATAGATTTAATTATTTTATTTAAACTTTCATTATTAGTTAAGTTGTTATTAATAAGTTTTATTTCATATTTATTATTAATACAAAATAATAATGATTCCATATTAATATTATTAGAAAATAAATAGGTGTTTATTAATAATAAAAAAAATATTTTTTTCATATTTATTTATAGGGAATTTTAGTTTAGGATTATATTAATAAGAAGAATAATATCTGAAATATTAACAGCATTATCATTATTAATGTCCCCAACATTAATTTGTGTATTAGATGGTTCTACATTACCTAAAATAATATTTACTAATGTAACAACATCAATAATATTAATCATATTATCTAAATTTAAATCACCTATTAAAAATGTACATCCATCATCCTCTGGGTTATAATAGCCACTTGAACAATCATCACATGAGTCACCATCAGTATCACTACATATATATTGATTATTATCATCACTATCATTAGAGTCAGTTGCTCCATCATTATCATCATCTATATCACCGGCATCACATAGTCCATCACCATCATAATCCCAACCATCATTATCTAAATCAAAAGTACCAGTTGTACAGTCGTCACAGCTATCATTATCTATATCAGAACATACATAGGAATCATTATCATCCCAGTCTTCAGAAGCAGGAACTCCATCGTTATCATTGTCAGTATTATTATTTCCATCATAGGTGCCTGCAATTTGCGTTGCTCCACTATTATTTGGGTCTAGCCATTGATCTACATCACTAAATGAACGTGAAAATTTTCCATAATAATCTTCAGTGTCTCCAGAATAGCAATCTCCGGATCCTCCTGATAATTGACCAATTAATTGTCCATTATTATTAAATGCTGGAGAACCAGATGACCCTCCATATGTTCCCCCTTCATCCCAGTATATTCTCCAATGAGATCCTGCAGGAGAGGAACCTTGCCCTTGCCAATTAATTGCTCCAGAACTATATGCAGTATCATTATCAAAATTTATTTTTTTTGGATCGCCATTTGGATGATGTACTCCGCATGATATGGTTGGATTACTAGATGATTTGTCCCAGCCAGCATAAAATATTCCATTAGATATTGAATTATCTGTAATTAATAGTAACGCATAATCCGCATCCATCCCATTGGAGTCAGATAGTAGAGTTGCACCATATTCATATGATCCTGTACTAGCCCAACTACCAGAGCATGAATTTGTTTCATAGTTAAAATAAAATCTAAAGGTACTTGGATTATCTCCTTCTACACAATGCCATGCTGTCCAATAATACGGGGTTAAATCAAATGCAGTATTATTAATCATTGCTCCAGAACATATATATCCTCCCATATCTAGCCATGATGTAGCATTTATTTGATCTTCATATCCATTTGCACTATTACAAACTACATTATCACCACAACTTCTTGAATCTCTAGTATTAGAAAAATTTAATATATCTTTATAATCATGAATAACTGAGTTAATATTAATGATCCCTTCGCCATACACCGATATTGGTTCGTAGTACTCGATATGAATTATATCTCCCTTTATTAAAGGCGTTGCAAATAGCATATCCTCTTGATTATTTTCACTTGTATAAGCTCCTTCAATCATATCTTTTGCATCATTATATACAAAAAGCGTACTTCCATCTGGTAAATAAAATTGATTATATTCTAATGATATAGCATAAGCGTCTTTAGTATAAATAGATAATTTCCAAATTCTATCACCATTATCTAATTCTATCCATTCTCCAGTATTATGTAAAGATAAATCTACATTAAATTTATATCCATAACGAAAAGGAGTTGCAGGGGGTTTATTGTTGTCTTCTCTTAATAATTTTTCAATATCTAGTAAATCCATTTCAATTTTGTTAGAGTTAATAAATATATTATTTTTTAAACTATAAGGCGTACCTCCTATAGCATCCTGTCCAATTATAAATTGACTTATTATTATAATAATTATTATATAATTCATATGATTTCCTTAGTTTAAAATTAAATTGACAATATTAATAACATCTAAAACATCTATTGTACCATCCATATTGATATCGGCAGCTTCATTATATGCCAGTGAATCTAAAATAATATTAACACTCAATATAACATCTTGAATATTAATATTACCATCATTATTAATATCACCATATAATATAGATGAGTAATATGATGGTGGAAATATAATATTATCAATCCAGGCAGCATCATCTCCGCTTGTTACAGCTTGGTCTTTATTATATTGCCAAATAAAAGTATGTTCTCCCGCACTAACAGGGAAACTACTCTGTGACCAATTAATTTCTCCAGCCCATTTTGCTTGTTCTACATTATCAATATAAAATGCTAAATAATCATAATAATTACCTGTTTGATTGCCAACATCTTCACAGGAAACCATTTTATCAAATTTAATATGTCCATCTTCTACAATATCCATTGTTATTTTTAATTCAGATGTCATATTATGATCAATCTCACCTGATTTAGCAGAAGATGATCCACCTATAAATTGATTACTATCAATTATCCAATTCATATCACCATCAAATTCCCATAAAAATTCATTAAATGATTCACTATTAAAATCTTCTATTAAGGGCTCAACATTTAAGTTATATGTTGATTCCCAATTGCTCTCTTCAGAAGCCATATTAGCCATCAATGTAAAATTATGTCCATATGGGGCAGATTGATCAATATAAAAAGATAGATTTTCTATTATGCTACTGTTTGGTTCTAAATTATTAATTAAAACTTCTTGAGTTATAAAATTAATATATTGATTATTAGAAGGGTTTAGTAATTCAAGTGTAATATTAGATGCATTTTCATTACCTAAATTTTCTATCTCTAATTCGATTGTAACTGTTTCTCCTAGCGATATGATATTATCATCTCCTATATTAATGTATTCTGAACCAACAGATGTATATGCTCCATCAGGAGATGCTACAAAAATTTCTCCAAAATATGGAATTTTATTTTGTGCAGTTACAGTAATGTCTAAAGTCCCTGGATTACTTAGTGGATCAAAGACAAGAACTAAAAAACCAGAATCATCTACTGTGCCTGAGCTAATTAGATTATTATTTTGAGTTAATCCTATATAAGAATAAGGCTCTGCTTGTATTTCTATAGCTTCTGAACCAATAGGTAAAAATAAATCATAATTTATGTTATTGTTTGATGGTATGCCTTGATATGTTGATAATGATGGGTCACCCATTAAATGATAAATTTCCCAATAATAATCATCCATACCATTAGCTTCAGCTACGGCTAAATTACCGACTAACATAATGGCACTATTCACAACAGCCCAATTAGGCTCATTTTGGAAGTGAAACATTCCGTCATATGCTCCATGTCCTGTATTATTGTATGATGGGTTTGCATTAATATTACCTGACCCAACTCCCCACCAAAAATCTTCATTCCAGTATGTTACATCGGATCCCCCAATATAGCCTATAGCCCCTCCATTATTTTTTCTCAGTAAAGCCTCTCCAAAACATGCCCCACTATCAAATGCATTTGTTAAACAGCAATTTCCTATCATAGTTGGATATTGATGAGCATTAGTCATAATGTTTACATCATTAATATTAAATTCAGGGTCAGCCCAACCGTCTTCCCATCCATGAGCAGTATAATTAATTAAGGCAACTCCTTGGTTCGCAGTATTTAAAATTTGAGATTCTGAACTGCCTGATGCAGGATATAAAAATGTTGTAGAATTAATACCATTATTAGAATTAAAATAATATTGATTTCCATAATTGATTTGTCCATTCCCATAAGTTGGGGCATAGTTTGCATCTACACCTGAAATCATTAATACTTCACTTAAGAATGATGGGTCAGGCATTGTATATTGTTCATATTCTAAAGTTTTTTCAACTTGCGTAGATACATGATTAGGATTTTGAGCTGAAAAACGCCCACATAATACATCTGGTATATTATCATTGGTAAAATCACAATAATCTAAGTCTGAAACATGTCCACCACTAGAGTACGATGCTGGAATTTGTTGTGTATCCCCCACTAATAAAATAAAAGATGGTGAAGGCAATCCATTATCTGGATTATTATATTGATTTTGTAAATAATTTTTTATTGCATTAGCTGAAGAGCCAATTTCATTAGTATAGGCAACAGTAACATAAAATCCTTTTTTTTGTTTCCATTCTATAAATGGTTCTAAACTATCTTCAAAAGAAGGATCTGATATAATAATATAGCTTACTACATTTTCAATGAAATCATTATCACGATTTTCCTGAATACTAGAGTAGTTATTAATGGCACTATGAAATATTGGTTCAAAATATGGAGAATATTTTCTAGCTTTTTCTTCATTAGTTAATTCTATATTAGCATTATCAAAATGTAATTTAAATTTAAGATTATTGTGTATAATAAATTGATTTGTAATTGGATTATATTCAATTGGACTAATCATTAAATTCGCAATTTTGACACTTCTCATAATGCCTTTCTCATTAATATCTATTAATTGATTTTTATAAAATTGATTTAATGTATAGGTATCATTATTAATTACAAATTCTTCTTCTTTTTTACTTTTAGAAATAGAAGGTTGTGATGGTATTATTAATGAATTGATATTATATGTTTCACCATTATAATAACTTTTATCATCTTGTATTATTTCAATTCTAACGTCTGCTTCTTTTGGAATTTCAATTAGTTTATTTAACATTGGAAGATTAGGATATCCAATTTTTGTTGATGGAAAACTTCCCGGTATAGTTATATTTGTATAGACATCATCTTCCATCATTATTTCATTAATATCAATTTCAGAAATTGATACATGGATTTCTAGAGTATATTCATCTATACTATGAATATCAAAATTTTGTTGATTATTAATATAAATTTTATTTGTTGAATAAATATTACTTAATAGAAATAAAGTTAATATTAAAGATTTAATTTTTTGCATTTTCTCCCTCTTTTTGTATACTTGGTAATAATTTATCTTTTTTTATATAATTTGCATATTCAATATTCATTACAATATGTAACATAAAATTACGGAATATTTTAATAATT